>Ga0207671_10002047_pt1 | contig 22140 bp, 19 predicted proteins | sample KBSC24metaG_FD_184352 | JGI IMG/M metagenome (GOLD analysis project Ga0207671, IMG submission 184352) | Corn rhizosphere microbial communities from Kellogg Biological Station, Michigan, USA - KBS C2-4 metaG (SPAdes) (version 2) | ecosystem: Host-associated > Plants > Roots > Rhizosphere > Soil... | reverse complement strand
CACGTCCAGCCCCAGCGCCTGATCGAGGGTGGCGGTGCCCGTCACGTCGACGGTGCCGCCCTTGCGCCGCGCCAGATGAAGCTGGCGGATCGTGGCGACGCGGCGATCGAGGACCGCCTCCAGCGGGCCGACGGTCAGCTGTTCGCCAGCGACGGTCACGTGCTGGTTCGCCGGCATGCGGACCGACGCGGTCAGGGCGTTCGTCGGTCCCTGGGCGTGCGCCTGCAGCGACACCCGGCCGGCGATCAGCGGATTGCCGACGGCCGCCCCCAGATCGATGTTCCGGACGGCATGCTGAACGATGGCGATGCCGAGGATGGTGCTCAGCCTTGGCCGGGCGTTGAACTGCACGCAATTGTTGTCGGCGAGCCGGATCATGGTGTTCTGCACGGATCGCGGGCCGAAGATCGCCATCGATGCGCCGTAATGGCGCGACCAGCTGGTCGCCGCATAGGCGGTCAGCAGGGCACGCACCCGCGGGTCGCTGCCCTCCTTGAAATTGCGGTGGAGATCGGCCGGCGGCACGATCGCCGCGATGCCGACGAGCTGCAGATCCGGGGCGTAGCCTCGCCAGAGTTGCCCGGTCCACAAGGCGGCATGGCCGCCCTGGGATTCGCCCCAGACGGCGAAGCGCGATCCCGCATGGGCCTCCGGTATGGCGCGGGCGGCGCGCACGGCGTCGAGCACGGAGCGCCCCTCGCTGGTGCCGACCAGAACGGGATGCACCATGTCGGAACCCAGACCCGGATAATCCGGCGCGACGATCGTATAGCCGCGGCGGATCGCGTCGCCGAGCGCGGGAATGGTCGTGAAATTGGCGGAACCCAATGACGGCGCGCAGCGCTGGGCGATGCCGATCAACCCGTGGGTCCAGGCGATCACGCGCCGCGATGCTCCGCCGGCCGGGGCATTCGGCGCGATGACCATGCCGGTCACGCGGATCGGCTGGTTGCGATCGCTGGTGGTCCAATATCGCACCCGCCAGGCCCGTGCGCCGGCCGGGGCGCCCTCGACCGCTTGCGCGGACACGAGGGTGCCGGCTCGCTGGGCGGAGGCGGCTTGCGGCCCGATCGCCAGCGTGACGGCCAGCAGCTTTGCCGGTTTGTCCAGAAAACGATGCATCCCAACGCCTCCAGCCAGGTCCGGAGGAGAATAGCATGGTAGCCGACCAGCGGAAAACCGCCGCCTTCCTGGTCGCTACGGCCGGAGATGCACCGCCGCCGCCTTCCGGACGGCGTCCGTCAACGACCGGAGGGGCGCCGCATGGAGCCTCGCGACCGTCCAGTAGAGGGTCACGTCCATGGGGTGCATCGGGGGCAGCTCGACAAGTCGCCCGTCGGCAAGATGCGGCCGGGCGAGGACGATCGGCTGCAGGCCCCAGCCGATCCCCGCAAGGGCGAAATCGACGAACCCATGGGTCGAAGGCACCCAATGGGTGGGGGCGGCCAGCTTGACGCGATGGGCTTCCAGCGCCCAGCGGGATTGCAATCGATCCCGCCGGTCGAACCGCATGCAGGGCGCGCGGGCGAGGCTGGCCGCATCGACGCCTTCGGCAAAATGCCGATCCGCATAATCGGGGCTCGCGCAGGCAACGTAGCGGAGGGCGCCGAGCGCGATGGTCTTGCAGCCCTGCACGGGCTCCGGATCGGCGGTGACCGCCGCCAGCACTTCCCCCGAGCGAAGCCGGTCGGCGGTATGCCCCTCATCCTCCATCAGCAGATCGAGCTGCAGGCCCGTCGCCTTCGTGAAGCCGGCCGCGGCCGTCGGAAACCAAGTCGCGAGGCTGTCCGCGTTGACGGCCACCCGGACGGGGAAATCCGTGCTGGCGCTCTGCTCCGTGGTGGCGAGCATGGGCGCCAGATCGGCCTCCAGCAGCTGCACGCGATCGAAATGCGCGCGCAGCGCAAGCCCCAGCTCCGTGCCGGTGCAGGGCTGGCCCCTGACGATGAGCACCGCGCCGAGACGCTCCTCCAGCGTCCGCACGCGCTGGGATATCGCCGACGGCGTCACGCCGAGCCGGTCGGCGGCGCGCTCGAACGTGCCCTCGCGCAGGACGGCCGCGACGGCGGCCAGGCCGGGATAGTCCAACATGATGAAGCAATGCTTCATCGCCGTTAGCAGAACAAGCTGTCCTTATCTCCGCCGACGATGCGAGAGGGCGGCCATGACGACCTTGTTCACCCCCTTCCTGAGCGGCTTCGCTCTTTCCGCCGCGCTGATCATGGCCATCGGTGCGCAGAATCTGTTCGTGCTGCGCCAGGGGCTGCGGCGCGAGCATGTCGGCGCGATCGTGCTGTTCTGCGGTTGCGCGGACGCGCTTCTGATCGCGGCCGGCGTCGGCGGCGTCGGCGCGTTCCTCGGTACGCTGCCGCAGTTCACCCGAATCCTGGCGGTCGGCGGCGCGGGGTTCCTCGCCTGGTATGGCGTGAAGGCGCTGCGGCGCATGATGGCGCCCGAGGCCGTGACCGTCGCCGCGGACGGCGGGGTCACTCTGGCGCGCGCGATCGCCGCCACGGCGGGATTCACCTTCCTCAACCCGCACGTCTATCTCGACACGGTGCTGCTGATGGGGGCGGCGGGATCCGCGCAGCCGGCGGACCTGCGGCCGATCTTCGTGGCAGGCGCCGCAACCGCGAGTTTCGCCTGGTTCACCGCGCTCGGCTTCGGCGCGCGCGCCCTGCAACCGCTCTTCCTGCGGCCCAATGCCTGGCGCGTTCTCGACGCGATCGTCGGGGCGACCATGCTGACCCTGGCCGCGACCCTGCTGATGCGTGCGCTCCACCCCGCTTGACGCGCGGCAGGACAAGGCCCCGGGCTCCGGTTCAGGACGTCGCCGGCAATCGGCCCGCCTCCGGACCCGCTGAGATAGCCGGAGGTCGCAGGGATAATGGATCGGCGTCTTCCGGGGCGAGTGGATCGGAATTCGTGGTGTATTCTACAAAACATGATGATATTTCGTAACGAATATGATCATAATTGGAAATGTAGTACACGTAATATCTCTTATTATTGCGAGTTTATTATCACTTTTAGTATTTGAGAATAATCATTTTTCGGTGTCAAGATTTCGCAATCGTAACGTCATCGATCGCTGCCATGTGCGCCCGGCATCTTTTTCAGGGGGCGAATGTGCTTCGACGTTACGATATCGGTTTGGTCAGTGTGGCCTCTTGCATCGCTCTCGCATGGCCCTCCATGGCTTATGCCCAGCAGTCCGGCGAAACCGCTCCCGCCCCGGCCACCGAGGTCGTGCAGCAGGACGCGATCATCGTCACCGGCACGCGCCAGCAGGCGCAGACCCAGTTCGATTCCCTCTCGCCGATCGACGTCTTCTCGCAGAAGACCATCCACTCGACCGTGACGAGCAATGTCGACGAGACGCTGGCCACGCTGGTGCCGAGCTTCAACGTGAAGCACCTGCCCGCCTCGGACGGCCCGGAATTCATCCGGCCCGCCTCGCTCGACGGCCTGACCCCGGACATGACGCTGGTGCTGGTCAACGGCAAGCGCTTCCACCGCTCCGCCTTCCTGCAGAGCAACGGCTCGCAAGCGGCCGATCTCGGCATGATCCCGAACTTCGACATCGGCCATATCGAGGTGCTGCGCGACGGCGCGTCGGCGCAATATGGCTCGGATGCGATCGCGGGGGTGATCAACATCATCCTCGACGACAAGCCGGGTTTCTCGGCTTATTCGCAGGGCTCGCGTTATTATGCCGGCGACGGCACCCAGTGGCAGGTGGGCGCGCGCGCGGGCTTCCGGCTCGGCGAGGGCGGCCATCTCGTCCTGACGTCCGAATATTCGCAGGCCGACGCGACCTCGCGCACCGCCCAGCGGCCCGATGCGATCGCGTTCCAGGCCGCCCATCCCAATATCCCGGTGCCCGATCCGGTGCAGCGCTGGGGCAGCCCCGAGACCAAGACCTTCCGCCTGGCGATCGACGCGGCCGTGCCCGTCACCCAGGGGATCGAGGCTTATGCTTTCGGCACCTATGCGCGCAATCGCGGCATCTCCGATATCAACTGGCGCAATCCGGACGCCAATCCCACCATCTACAAGATCGTCTCGGTCTTTCCGGGCTTCGACCTGAACAAAATCTATCCCGCCGGCTTCACCCCGCGCGAGGGCGTGCGCGCCAATGACGGGCAGGTCGTCGGCGGCCTGCGCAGCACCGGCTCATCGCGCTTCACCTGGGACGTGAGCACGTCGTTCGGCATCAATTCCTCGCAATTCTTCCTGGACAATTCGATCAATGCGTCGCTCGGGCCGGACAGCCCGTTCAACTTCAACCTCGGCCGGCAGATCCAGCGCGAGTTCAACATCAATGCCGACGGTGTCTATCGCCTGCCCGTGGCGCTGTTCGCCGATCCGGTCAACATCGCCTTCGGCGCCGAGCGGCGCGTCGAAACCTATCAGGTGACGACGGGCGATCCCGCCTCCTACGAGGTCGGTCCCGGCGCCGCGGCCGGTCTCGCCGCCCAGTCCAACGGCTTCCCCGGTTTCGGCCCGCAGCAGGCCGGCACCTTCAGCCAGACCGATTATGCCGGCTATCTGGACATCCAGATCCCGTTCACCAGCCGCTGGAGCGGCGAGGTGGCGCTGCGCGACGAGCATTACGATACGTTCGGCAACACCTTCAATTACAAGTTCGCCACGCGCTACGATATCGTGCCGGGGATCGCGATCCGCGGCGCTTATTCCACCGGCTTCAAGGCGCCGAGCCCGGGCCAGCTGAGCTCCACCAGCATCAGCCAGGGCCTCGACACCACCACGCTCCAGCTGTTCACGACCGGCCGCCTGTCCCCGCTCAACCCGGTGGCCCAATTCTTCGGCGCTCAACCGCTGAAGCCCGAGGAATCGAAGACCTATACGGCGGGCCTGGTGTGGCGGACCCATAACGGGCTGAGCGGCTCGATCGACCTCTACCAGATCGACGTCTCCAAGCGGTTCAGCGTCTCGCAGACCTTCACCGTCACGCCGGCCATCCGCCAGAAGCTGATCGATCTCGGCGTCTCGGGCGCCAACGACTTCACCAACATCAACTTCTTCACCAACGACTTCGACACCCGCACGCGGGGCATCGACGCCGTGATTTCCTACACGCGCCACCTCGGCCCGGGTCAGCTCGGGCTGACGGCGGCCTATAGCTACACGCAGACCAAGGTGACCTCGGGAACGCTCTCGTCCGCGTCCAATCTCATGCAGCGGATCACCTTCGAGCAGGGCATCCCCCAGCACAATGCCACCGCAACTGCCACGTACGATGTCGGCAAGGTCTCGCTGCTCGGCCGGGTGCGCTATTACGGCCCGTGGACGGACTCGAGCGGCAATGCCGTGGGGGTGATCTTCCAGCGTTTCGGCGGCATTGCCTTCTTCGACGCGTCGGTCTCCTACAAGGTCACCCCGCAGCTTTCGTTGCGGGTCGGCGCGGAAAACATCGCCGGCACCTATCCCGACAAGGCGCTGTTCCAGGCGAGCCGCGGCCTCGTTTATTCGCGCAACTCGCCCTACGGCACCAATGGCGGGAATTATTATGCCCGGCTCGACGTCAAGTTCTGATCGCGGTGCCTAGCCGGCGCGAGATGATGGCGGCGGCGGCAGCCGGCGCCTGGGCGACCGCGGCGAAGGGGAGCGGCCTGGCTCTCCCTTCGCCCGGCGCCCCGCCGGCCGACGAAGCCTATTGGCGTGGCATCGCCGGCCAATATGACCTGCCGTCCGGCGTCATCCAGCTGGAGAACGGCAATTGGGGGATGATGGCCCGGCCGGTCGCCCAGGCCTATGAGCGCCGGACCGAGATGGTGAACAAGGCCACCTCGCTCTATTCGCGCAGCCAGGCCGGGCCGGACATCCTGCGGGTGCGCGGGCGCGTGGCGGCGATGCTGGGCGTCCAGCCGGACGAGATCGCCTTCACGCGCGGCGCCACGGAATCGCTGCTCACCCTGATCGGCGGGTATAATCGCCTGCGCCCCGGCGACGAGGTCCTGTTCGCCGATCTCGATTATGACAGCATGCAGGCGGGTTTCCGCTGGCTGAAGGACAGGCGCGGCGTCGGGCTCGTCACGCTCGCGATCCCGGAGCCGGCCACGCACCAGGGGCTGATCGACGCTTATGCCCGGATGCTGGAGGCGCATCCCAGGATCCGGCTGATGCTGCTCACCCATGTCGGGCACCGCACCGGGCTGGTGATGCCCGTGAAGGAGATCGTGGCGCTGGCGAAATCGCGGGGCGTCGACGTCATCCTCGATTCCGCGCACGCCTGGGGGCAGCTGGATTTCGATCTGCGCGCGCTCGGCGCCGATTTCGTGGGGCTCACCTGCCAGAAGTGGATCGGGGCGCCGATGGGCGTGGGCCTGATCTATATCCGCAAGGATCGTCTCGATGCGATCGATCCGGCCATGGGGGCCGAGGATGATGGTCACGGCGGCATCCTCGGCCGCGTCCACACCGGCACGGCCAATTTCGCGGCCTTCCTCGCGCTGGCGGACGCGCTGGACTTTCACGAGGCGATCGGCATCCGGGCCAAGGAGGCGCGGCTGCGCCATCTGCGCGATCGCTGGGCGGAGCATTTCCGCAGCGATGCGCGGATCGACATCCTCACGCCGCCCGATCCCCGGCTGACCTGTGCGCTGACCTCCTTCCGGCTGCCGGGGCGGACCAGCGTGGCGGACAACAAGGCGCTGGCCGCGCGCCTGTTCGAGCGGTTCAGGATCTTCACGGTCCACCGCGACGGGGTGGCGAACGGCGCCTGCGTGCGCGTCACGCCCGGGCTTTTCACCGGCACGGACGAGATCGATCATCTGATCGCGGCGCTCGACCTGCTGCTCCGGAACGGATGACGGTGGCGCCTTCGATCACCGTTGCCGGCGATCGGTTCGGGCTGATACCTCCCGCTTCCCGCCCGAATCGAGGCGCCCGCGCCGTTGCGCGCGGGTGCCCGACCATATCGCAGAGGATTGCGTGGCATGCCCCATGACAGAGGCTTTCAGGCCTTCCTGTTCGACATGGACGGTACGATCCTGAGCTCGATCGCCGCCGCGGAGCGGATCTGGAGCGCCTGGGCCATCCGGCACGGCCTGGAACCGCATGCCTTCCTTCCGACGATCCACGGTGTCCGCGCCGTCGACACGATTGCCGCACAGAACCTTCCGGGCGTCGATCCGGAACAGGAGGCCGCGGCCATCACCCAGGCCGAAGTCGACGATGTGGAAGGCATCGAGCCTCTGCCGGGTGCCGTGGAGTTCCTTGCGTCGCTGCCGGCGGATCGCTGGGCGATCGTCACCTCGGCACCGCGTCGCCTGGCGCTCCGCCGGATCGCGGCGGCGGGGCTGCCTCTTCCGGCGATCCTGATCGCGGCCGAGGATGTCGAGGACGGCAAGCCGGCGCCCGACGGATTCCTCCTCGCGGCCAAACGGCTCGGCGTATCGTGCGAGGATTGCCTGATATTCGAGGATTCGCCGGCCGGCGTCGCGGCCGCCGAAGCCGCCGGGGCGCAAGTCGTCGTCGTGGCGCCCGGCCATGCTTTCCGGCCGCGATATCCGACGATCGATGGCTATCGGCGCCTGCGCGTCGGCGTCGCGGAGCGGCCAGAGGCGCCCCTGACGATCGGCTTCGATCCGGTCGGCTGAGCGCGCCGTCCCCGGCACGCGGCGGCGAGGGCGCGGGGCGTGTCCATTTCGCGCTCATCGCCGGCTGATCGGCCCCGATCGATGGCTGTGAGCGACATCCTTCATGAGCCGGCCGGCACCCGATCGTCTATGCCAAGGCCATCGGTACGGAGGCGAATATGGTACGGCATGTGGCGCGGATGATGGATGGCGACGCCTTTTCGGCGGCGGTGGTGAAGGCGGATGCGATCCTGGCGGTGGTCGTGCTGACGGCCGCTGCCGCGGTGCACTTCGCCTAGCGACGGGGGGACCCGGCGCTATCGGGGATGACGGCCGTGTAGCTCGGATCGATCTCGACGGTCCGCTCCTCGTCGGCCTCGGCCCTGGCCGCATCGCCCCGGCGGCGGAGCAGCACGCTCCGGTTGTAATGGGCCTGCGCGCTGTCGGGGGCGTAGCGCACGGCCTTGTCCGCATCGCTCAGGGCCTGGTCGTCGTCGCCGCTGCGCGCATAAGCGAGGCTGCGGTTGAGATAGCCGGTCGCGAGACGGGGGGCGGCGGCGATCGCCTGATCGAAGGCGGCGATGGCGCCGGCTGTGTCTCCGTTCCAGGCCAGCGTCAGCCCATCGGCGAGGTGGGCGGCGGCAACCCCCTTGGGGCCGGGCCTCGCGGGGTCGATGGCGGGCCGGCAGAGCGACAGGCTCCGGCTCGGATCGTCGACCGTGCACGCATTCCAGTCGCCCCGCTTGGTGCGGGGGCGCATGAGCCGCGCGCCGGTCACGACCACCTCGTTCGGAGTGGCGATCGGTGCGGGAATCGGCGCCGGAGGGGCTGCGGGGCTCATCGCGATCGCCGGCGGCGGAGGTGGCGGCGCGAGGGCAGCGGCATTCGATGGCGCTCGATATCGGCTGGCCACCGGCTTGGCTGGTTCAGGCGCGAAGGCATCGGATTGCGCCACTTCGGCCGGCGCTGCTGGGGCTGGCGCCGGAACGTCGCGCTCCCTGGCCGCTTCGGCGACGGGCGGAGACGCGGCTTCGCGAGGCGGCGGCGCCACAATCGGAGGCGCGGCATTGCGGGCGGGTGGGGCGATCGCTGGCGGAGCGACGACAAGCGGGGGAGGCGCCTCCGCGGCGTTGACGGCGACACGGTTCGATCGGATCGCCAGGTCATATTGGACGGGAGGGCGGGCCTGTCGATAGGTCTCGTTCTGGTGGCTGGCCATCATCCAGGCCGCCGGCAGGCCGATCACCGCGATCAGTCCGACAGTGACGAGTGCGCCGACCTGGGGGCGGCGGATCCAGCCGCCATGGCTTCCGGGTTGCGCGCGGGGCGGCGCGGCGGGCGCCCCGTCGAAGCGCCGCATCGCCTCGGCGATCGTCGCCTCGCGCCGGTTCGGGGCGGGCGGCGGCGGATCGGGCAGTGCGCCCGCAAGCTCGTCATCGCCGTTCATTCGTCACCCCTCGCAGGGGGCATCGGAGGCATATGGCAGGAGAGCTTCAGCGGCATTGCGCGATCCTATACCGCCCATTTGCCGGACGGTCGAATGCGGAAGGCCGTGCGGCGGCGATGACGGCCATCGCCGCCGCATCCCGTCACGGATCGAGCCGCGCCATGGAAGACGCGGTCTTGGCGGCGCGGACCATCTGGACGAATTCGGAACGATAGCCGAACGCATCGTCTCCCTTGGCCGCGCCAGCGATGCGGATGACGTCGTCATAGCCCGCTCCGCCGCTATATTTGCCGCCGCGCAGCAGCTCGGCGAAGGTCGCGACCCCGGTGGCGAAGCGGGCATCCTGCGGTGCGTCGGCAAAGCGCGCGGCTTCGGATGCCCGGTCGATCGGCGTCGCGATCAGCGTGCTGGTGTCGGACTTGGGCAGCTTGTAGCGGATTTTCACGAAGCCATATTCGCTGCCATGCGGTTGCGCCGGCGCGGGGGCAGGGGCGGCATAGCGCAGGTCGCCGACCGCGCGGGGGCCGCCGACGGGCACGATCTCGTAGAGGGCCGTCACCGTCTGCCCGGAGCCGACATCGCCGGCATCGACCTTGTCATTGTCGAAATCCTCGCGATTGAGCATCCGGCTTTCATAGCCGACCAGGCGATATTCGGAGACGGCCGCGGGATTGAACTCGACCTGGATCTTCACGTCCTTGGCGATCGGGAAGAGGGTGGAGCTCGCCTCGTCCACCAGCGTCTTTCGCGCCTCGCCGATCGTGTCGATATAAGCGGCGGCGCCATTGCCGTTCTGGGCGAGCGTCTGCATCAGCGCATCATTGTAATTGCCCATGCCGAAGCCGAGCACGGAGAGGAACACGCCCTTGCCGCGCTCGCGCTCGATATAGCCCTTGAGCTCGTCCTGGTTGGTGATGCCGACGTTGAAGTCGCCGTCCGTGGCGAGGATCACGCGATTGACGCCTTTGGGATCGAGATTCTCCTCGGCCAGCGCATAGGCCTGGCGGATGCCTTCGGCGCCGGCGGTGCCGCCCCAGGCGTTGAGCCGCTCGATCACCGCGCGGATCCTGGCTTTCTGGGCGATCGCGGTCGGCTCCAGCGCGACGCCGGCATTGCCCGCATAGGTGACGATCGCCACCCGATCGTCAGGCGCCAGCTGATCGAGCAGCATCTCGAGCGATTGCTGGACCAGGGGCAGCTTGTTGGGCTCGTTCATCGATCCCGAAGTGTCGATCAGGAAGACGAGATTGGCGCGGGGCCGGGTGGCGCGCTGGAGCGAATAGCCCCGGATCCCGATCCGCACGAGCTTGCGGCCCGCTTTCCAGGGGCTCGGGAAAACGGCGACGCTGGTGCTGAACGGCTGCGCGGCGGAACGGGGGGCCGGATAATCGTAGGGGAAATAATTGACCATCTCCTCGGTGCGCACCGAGGCCGGCTGGGGCAGGACATTCCGGTTCAACGAGGCGCGCACCCAGGAATAGGAGGCCGTGTCGACATCGATCGAGAAGGTGGAGACCGGCTCGGCGCGGACCTCCTTGAACGGATTCTCGTCCTTCGCCGTGAAGCGGTCGCGCCCGGTATCGCGATAGGCGGGGGGCAGGGGGCGATAGGCTTCGCTGGGCGCCGCGTTATAGGCCATCGGAGCGCGGAGCCGCGCAGCGGTGACCATGACCTCGCCGGGCGGTGGCGCGGGGGCCACGGGAGCCATGACCGGCGGCGCCGCCAGAGCGGCCTCCGCTGCCTCATTCCGGCGGAAACGGGTTTCGGGCGTGACCTGACTCGCCGTCGTGGCGATGTCCTGCTGCGGCGACGCGACGTCGGCGACCTTCTCGGCCGGCCGGGCGCAGGATGCGAGCAGCGTGGCGGTCAGCCCGAGGGTGAGAGCGGATCGGAAGCGAGGCATGGGACTCTCCCTGGAAACGGCAGGCCATATCGCCCGCCAGTCACTGGGACGCGGGTCGCCGGGCAAAGCTTGGGAGAGCGCGAAAATATTCTCGGGGCCTCAATCCTCCCCGCGCGCGGCGGCGATCAGCCGCCGGGCTTCATGCATCCGCCATGAGACGGTCGCTTCGGCGACGCCCAGGATGAGGGCCGCCTCGCCGTGGCTGAGCTGCTGACCGGCGACCAGGGCGACGGTGTCGCGATAGGCGGGCTTGAGGCGCGCGATCGCGCTCCGGAGCCAGATCGCATCGTGCAGGTCGCGCCCATCCGGCCCGCGCAGCAGGCCGGCCATCACCGCCAGCCGCTCGGTGAAGCCCTTGAACGAGCGCCGGCGGCGCCGGACATCGCGGCAGGCATTGAACACGATCCCACACAGCCAGGTCGTGAAACGCGCTTCCCGGCGGAAGCCGGGCAGCTTCTCGACCAGCGTGCAGCACACGTCCTGGGCGATGTCGTCCGCATCGGCGCGCGATCCGGTGAGCTGCCAAGCGAGGCCGTGGATGCGATCGTAATGGCGGCGCAGCAGGATTTCGAAGGCACGGCGATCGCCGGCCATGGCGGCGGGCAGGACGTCGTCATCCGGGTCTGTGGCGATATCCCGCATTGCGTGCCTGTGTGCCTCAATCTTCGCGTCGATGCCATCAGGCCGGATCGATGCCGGGAGAGAAGGACGGGGGACAGGAACTAGAGGGGCGGCAGGGTGCTCACGTCCAGGAAGAGTGAAATAATCGGTAATTCTCGGGACACCGCGGGCTCATAGGGATGGCCGCAGGCAGAGCGGAATCAAGCCCATGAGTGAAAACGACCTGAGGTTGCTGCGCATGGCGGACAAGGAAGAGAGCGGCCGGGATCTGCTCAGCTGGATGCTCCTCGCGGCCGCTTTCGGCATCGTCGTGATGCTATTTATCGGGATGCGCCTGGCGAATTGAGCCGACGCCGTCCCGCCTCGCGCACCAATGGCCGTCAGGCGTCGATCGCCGGTCTCCCGGTCTCGCGCAACAGCATGGGGTGCGCCGCTTTCGGGCATATCATCAGGACCGGGCGCATGGAGACGATCGCGGCTTCCTGCTTTCGCCCGCCCGCCGGGAGCGAAAGCAACGACTTGCCCTGTTCGGCCCACGCCAGGATCCGGCGCACCAGCAGGTCGCCATTCTCCAGTTCCACGACATAGAGGAGCTCGGGATCGACGGGCTCTTGCGGCTCCGATGGCCTGGCGGGGACGTAGAGGATATCCCCCGACGACAGCTTGGGCTCCAGGCTTCGGGTGGCGACGTGGTAGGCGATCAGATCGGTGGCGGACGTGTAAATTGCGGGGGCAAGCTCCGGGGCTTGCGTCACGAGCGCTTGTATCCGTGCGCCGTCACCGACAGTCCCCAGGATGGGAACGCCGCGAAGGCCGGTGAACGCCACCAGGGGCATCTCCACCACCTCGGCGATCTTTGACAGCGTCCCCAGCCGCACATCGTCGGTCATCTCCTTGAGAATGTCCCGAATCGCGGTTTCGCCCAGGCCGGCCATCCGCGCGAGCGTCCTCGGCCGGAGCCCGCGCTCGGCCAGCGCCTTCGTCACCGCCTCGCGGACTTTCCGCATGGAGAAGTTGCTCGCCATGGCGGCCTAATCCCACAGCCGGAAAACCGTCGGCAAGCCGCTTCGTCACGCCCGGGCGCGGTTTCGGGGCAGGTGGGGCGGCATCCACGGGAGAAGAGGTTCGCCCTCGATGCACCCCGATGCCGGCGATCGGGATGCGAGGGCGGACCCTCCAGCCATGGTCATGATCGATCCTGTTATGCCGATCCGCCGATTTCCGAATAACGCTTTGTCTATCCGGTCTTCGGATCGGAGCCGAGCACAATTAAACGCCTCGCGCGACAAGACAGCGCTTGAGGTTATAGAGTCGCTTCCAATGGCGACGCGAACGCTGGTTCACGAACCGATCGCGGGATCGTTTTTCGAGTTCGCCAAGCTTCGCAGGCCCGTATTTTTCCTGAAGCCGATCCAACTCTTTGCGATCTTGATCTTTTTGGGCGTCCGTCGTCGTCAGGTCATAGAGCGAAAACCAAATCCACAGCCACATATGCCCCACCGAATCGTGTGATATTTCACATGTATGAGATGGGGGTGGACGACGTCAACGCTGTATGGAGGCGCTCGATCCGATCAAATCCAGTCAAACTGGATTGAACGAGATCGTAATCTAGTAAGTTTATTATGGATCGTCAGGAATATCCAATGATAATTATAAAGAACATTTGGTGATTATGTGTCAGTAAATGATTTAATGAGTAATGGTGTGTCATCATCATTGGGGCGATGCTGATCCCGGAAGGCTTTGTGTCATTTATTTTGCAGGCCGTATGGGTGTTCGGTCGGTGCGGCCGCATCTCCCGCCATGTCCCGATCAGCAGGTGATTCTCGACCCGAGCATCAATCCGATTCTGATTTGATTGTCGCCACGTCGATCATCGCGCCGCATCCTCCGGAAGCGCGGTGACACAAGCTTGCGGGCGATAAAGCAAATCTCCCGTGCAATCCCTACTCCTTCGATAGACTATGGCCTCATGACGTTTCGCATGGGATCTCGACAGGAGCCGCATCCCCGCCCGGATGCGACAGGCGCGCGAACGGACGACGGGCACCGCCGGCCGGTGGTCGGTCTCTTATGCTGCAACCGTACCCTGGGCGGTCGTGCGGCGCAGGCCGTCGCCAGCCGCTTCGTGGCGCCCGTCTCCGAACATGCGGGGGCGACGGTGCTGCTCGTCCCGGCCATTCCCGATGCGGTCGACGCCCTCGCCGTCTCGCGCCTGCTCGACGGGCTTTTGCTGACCGGATCCTGCTCCAACCTCGAGCCGAGCCGCTATGGCGGGGCGGCGCTTCCCGAAGGGCAGGACCTCGATGCGCGCCGGGACGATGTCGCGCTGCGGCTGGCATCGCGGATGATCGAGGCCGGCAAGCCGGTCTTCGGCATCTGTCGCGGCCTGCAGGAACTGAACGTCCTGTTCGGCGGAACGCTGAGTGCCGAGGTCGGGCCGAGCGGCCATTATCGTGCGGATGCGGGCTGCCTGTCCGACGATCTGTTCGATCTTCATCACGATGTCGACATCGTCGGCCCGGGGCCGCTGGCGGATGCGATCGGCCGCGGCCGGCGCCGGGTGAACTCGGTCCACCAGCAGGGCATAGACAGGCTCGGCCGGGATTTGTCGGTGGAGGCGGTGGCGCCCGACGACGGCCTGATCGAGGCCGTCTGGGCCGAACCTTGCGGAGCACCGGTGGTGGGCGTGCAATGGCATCCCGAATGGGATGTCGCGGCCAATGCCGACAGCCGCGCCTTCTTCCGGCTGTTCGGCCAGGCTGTAAAAGCGGGTGCGCCGGGCTGACAATGCCACGATATGACAATAGGCTGGCATTGTAGGAAAAAAAATTTCAGGGAACGACAAAAAGGGGAATGAAGATGATGTCCAGTCGTGCGCTTATGCTTGCCTCGGTGTTCGCCATTGCGGGGGCGGGCTCCGCTTTCGCCCAGGCGGCGCCGGACCCCACCGCCGCGCCCGCCGGGGATGCGGCAAATCCGGCCTCGGAGATCGTCGTCACCGGCACCCGCGTCGCCGGGCGGTCCAAGCTGGATACGGCGTCGCCGGTCGACGTCCTGAGCGGCGCGAGCCTGCGGCGACAGGGGACCACCGAGCTCGGTGCCGCGCTGGCGGCGGTCGCTCCCTCGATCGATTTCCCGCGCGCCGCCGCGACCGATGCCACCGATGCGATCCGCCCGGCGACCCTGCGCGGCCTGTCGCCCGATGAGACGCTGGTCCTGATCAATGGCGTCCGCGCCCATACCGCCGCCTTGCTCAACATCAACGGGTCGGTCGGGCGCGGTGCCGCGGCGGTCGATCTCAACACCATCCCCACGGTCGCGCTCGAGACGATCGAGGTGCTGCGCGACGGCGCCTCGGCCCAATATGGCTCGGATGCGATCGCCGGCGTCGTCAATCTGCGCCTGCGCCAGGCCCGCTCCGGCGGCGGGGCCTCGGTCAATTACGGTTTCTACGACACCCAGGTCGACACCGCGAACTTCGATCGCCACGTGAGGGGCGAGCATACGATCAACGCCTCGGCCTGGCAGGGCATCGGCTTCGGCGAGGATGGCTACATCACCATCTCCGGCGAATATCAGCGCCGCCTGCCGACCAGCCGCGGCGATCTCGACATGCGCACGACGCCGCCGTCCTTCGACTCCCGCTTCGGCGATCCGGACGTGAAGCAATATAGCGGCTGGGTGAATTTCGGTTCCTCGCTGACCGATCATTGGAAGCTCTACGGCTGGGCCGGCTACCAATATCGCGATTCCACCTCGGCGGCCTTCCCGCGGGTGGGAACGGCCACGGCCATCCCGGCGCGTGCCGCGACCGACACGACGCCGGCGAGCCCCGCCGTCACGGTCGGCGCGCTCTATCCCGACTATGCGAACGGTTTCCTGCCGCTCATCAACTCGCATTCGAAGGACCTGAACTCCGCTCTCGGCGTGAAGGGCGATGTCGGCGAATGGTCGGTCGATGCCAATATCAGCTACGGGCGCAACCGGATCGATTTCCGCACGCTGGATTCGGCCAATTACAGCCTGGGCGCGGGCAGTCCGCGCGATTTCTACGACGGCGCGCTGGTCTATGACCAGCTTGTCGGCGGCGTGGACGTCACCCGCAAGTTCGACGTCTTCCAGTCGCTCAACCTCGCCTTCGGCGTCGAGGCGCGGCGGGAAGGCTTCAAGGAGACCGCCGGAGATGCCGCCTCCTACGAGGTCGGCCCCTTCGCCCAGAATGGTTTTACGGCGCAGCCGGGCGCGCAGGGCTTCAACGGCTTCTCGACGGACAATGTGGTGTCCCGCCATCGCGAGGCGGTCTCGGCCTATCTCGATCTCGAGGCGCAGGTCACCGACAAATTGCTCCTGGGGCTGGCCGGGCGGGGCGAGCATTATTCGGATTTCGGCACCACCGGCACCGGCAAATTCTCGGCCCGCTACGATTTCTCGCCGCATTTCGCGCTGCGCGGCACGGCCTCGACCGGTTTCCGCGCGCCATCGCTCCAGCAGCAATATTTCACCTCGATCACCCCGCAGATCCAGTCCAACGGGCAGCCGCCGGTGCAGACCGGCACCTATCCGTCGACCAGCGCGATCGGGGCGCTGCTGGGCGGCAAGCCGCTCCAGCCGGAGAAATCGACTAATCTGTCGGTCGGCACGGTGATCCGCTTCGGCGGGTTCGACCTCACCGTCGACGCCTATCGCATCCACATTCGCGATCAGCTCGGCCTGTCGGAGAATATCAGCGCCAGCGCGGTCAGCGATCCGGCCATCGCGGCCGCGCTCAATGCGGCCCATGTTTCGGCGGCGCGCTTCTTCATCAACGGCCTGGCCTCCACCACCAAGGGCATCGACGCCGTCGCCCATTATCACTGGAAGACCGCGGCGGCCGGCGCCTTCGACTTCACGGTCGCCGGGAACATCAACAAGATCGACGTCACCCGCGTGCCGACGAACACCGCCACCCTCAATCCGGCGCCGACGCTGTTCGCGCGCAGCCGCATCCTGACGCTGGAGGACGGCACGCCGGGCGAGAAGGTGACGGGCACGATCGACTGGGCGTCGGGCGTGCTGGGGGCCACGGCGCGGGTCAGCTATTATGGCAATGTGACGCAGCCGGGCACGACGGCGACGGTGGTGGTCGGCGGCCAGACCCTCACCAACGACCTGCAGACCGGCAAGAAGGCGATCACCGACTTCGAGCTGCGCTACCAGCCCAAGACCGGCCCGCAGATCGCGCTGGGCGTCAGCAACCTGTTCGACATCTATCCCAAGGCCTCCCCGACCTACCTGATCTCGAGCGGGGTGAACGCTTATCCCTATTATTCGCCCTGGGGCTTCAACGGGCGGTATCTTTATGTCCGCGCCGGCGTGAACTGGTGAGGCGTGCGTGGGGCGGGGCTCGGCTCCGCCTCTCGACGTGCCGGGCCCTCGACGTGCTGGTGGTCGGGTGATCGGGGCGATGGCATTCGCACCGATGTCCCGCCCGGCGCGTGGGCCGGGCGGTTCCGTCAGGAGAGGGCGCGGATGTCCGACAGGAGGCCCGTCACCTTGTCCGACGTGCCCGGCGTGAAGCGGATCAGGGTCCGCCGCATGTCGAAGCGATCATCGTCCCGTTCGGCCAGCCCGTAATCGACCAGCCGGTCGACGTAGCGGAGCGCGGTCGTGGACGGCACGCCCGAACCCAGGCAGAGGGAGGTGACCGACACCGGTTTCCCCTCCTGCTCCGCGACGACGAGATCGAGCATCATGTTCCAGCCCGGATCGCGGGCCACGGGCGCGCCGAGGCAGTCGTTCCGCCGGAGTTGCGAGCGCTTGTAGGCGCGCACGAAGTCGGAGAACGCCTTGGGCTTCGGTGGCGCCGCATGGACGGCGCTGGCCTCGATCTGCTCGACCGCTTCGCTGGTGGAGCAATTCAATCTCATCGCCGTCTCACTCGCCAGACGGGCGAGGCGGAAGAGATCGGATGGCGTAACGCCCAGCTCGGGCACACGAACCTCCCTCTGAAATGCCGGCGATACATGTGATATATCCGATCCGGATCGCAATCATCCAATAGTCTATTTATCGGCCCGAAAAATCCGAAATGGATGTCGCGTTCGAAGGGTCCTGATTTATGCCAATAATGTATGTTAGCGGTGATTATTGCAATACCGCAATATTACGAGGTTGTTGCGGTCGCTTGTTGTCGATGCTTCGGTCTGTCTGGCATGCGGGGTCGGTTCCGTGCGCTCCGATCGCGGGCGATTACGGAGAAGGCAACGATGAAATCCCTCGGTTCATCCTTAAAAGGAGAAAGGGATCGCAAGCAGGACTTCAGCAGGCCGGCGCCGTCGCCATCCGGCAGTCTCGAACCATGACGAGCGCGCCGCCCGAGCCCATTCCGTCCCGGATCGCCGCGAAGGTCAGGTGAACCGGGATTTCCCGGCCACCATTGTCGACCAGCACCGCGTCGCACCGCCCTTCGCCGGCGCCCGAAAAGGTCTCCTCGATCAGGCTGGACACGGTCGCCCGATTGTCCCGGAGCGCCAGATCGGGAAGCCGCGCACCGGACAGCCGCTCGACCGGAATCTGGATCATGGCGCAGAAGCTGGCATCGGCCTCCGCGATCGTGCCTCGTGCGGAAAGCCTGACCATGCCCATCCGTCCGTCGAGCGCCAGCAGGCGGTCGATCGTGCTGGCGCGTGCGGTCGCGTCCTCCAGCTGCTCGTCCCGATCCGTCGCGCGGACGAGGAGGCCGAGGCCGCCGGGCCAGGGAAAGGCCTTCACGTCGATCGACTGGGTCGCGGCCCGAATCCGGACCTGCACGGCATCCCCCGTGCGCATGGCCCGCCGGATCTGCGCTTCCGCGACGCTGTGCTCGAAATCCGGCCAAAGATCCTGCAGGGGCCTGGAGAGGAGGTCGTCGCGCCGGGCGCCGAGCAGGATGGCGGCGGCCGTGTTGGTCTCGCATATGTTGAAATGGTGGTCGAGCACGATGAACGCCACATCGATGCGCTCGGCGAGAACCTGCATGAGGAGGCCGTCCTGGCTGCCGGCTGGCAGGTCCGGATCGCTCGGTGTGGACAATTGCTCGTAGCGGTTCGCCGACAGCAGCACGCAGCGCGCCCGCCCGTGATGGGTGACGACCACGGGGCCGAGCGAGGCCCGATCCTGCCACATGCCGAAATTGCGGGTGATCTCGGCCGCCGTCACATAATGTTGCGAGGCGGTCTGGTTCATCCGGTTCACGTGAGGAAGAGCGGACATGGCAATCACCATCAGGAGAGGAAGACCGGATGGGAGGTCGAAGGGATCGGCTTGCCCTTCGGCTCCCAGGGTTCGTGCACCCGGGGCGTGCGATCGGCCTGCGGCTCCCCGGCGCCGCCCATGCAATCCCGCAGCCAGTCGCCCAGGAACCGCACGAGCTCGGCCTTCTTGCACGGCGCGAGCGTCAGGAAGGTCCTGCGCTGGTCGTGCAGGTCGCCGTGCCGCACGATGAAGCCGTGATCGACCAGGCGCTGAACGTGGCGAAGCGCGGTCGTCATCGCGACGCCCGAGCCGTGGCACAGCGCGGACACCGACAACGGCTTGCCGTCTTCGTCGGCCAGGAGAAGATCCAGCAGCATCTCCCACGCCGGATCGCGGAACAGGGATGTGCCGAGCGCCCGGTTTCGCTTCAGCCGATACCGCTTGGCCGTTCTGATGACCTCCAGAAGACCGGGCGAACGCACCGTTCTTCCTGCCGTCATTTCGAACTGATCGATGGCTTCGGAGACCGAGCAGCCACGATCAGAGGCGATGTTGCAAGCCATTTGGACCAGACGGAACAAATCCGATGGTTCGATGCCAAGATTGCTACCCATGCGATGATCACTCCATTCGCGTGGGTATAGAATTCCAGTCTTTGGTTAATGCGGAATTAGATTTGCGATCAGTTTTTGACTTGTTTGGAGACTATTAGTTCCGGATTGAATGTAGATACAACCAGAATGCTCGATAACTGGGATCGTTGGTCTAATCCAAATCCGACTTTGGTATAATTACTGATCCAGGTCAATATTATTACCGGTTTAGGTGCGTCGCAACAAGTCCATCCATTTTGGTGTTGTCATGCGCGGGAGCGATGCCGGGGTGCAGTTCGAAAAGCTGCGGGCCGGCGGTTGGGAGCGCCGGCCGCCGATCGCGGCGAGGCCCTTTCCGGGAGCGGCCACGGGCTGGTACGGACCGGGCATGATCGTCGTGCCAACCGCGCCATGGGCGCATTATGTCGGGGATGCGCTGGCATGGGCCGGCGCCGCGCTCGCCACCCGGTGGCAATATCGGCGATGGCCGGCGGAGAGCGGCGCGCTCGCCCGCATCACGAGGCCCAGCTACTTCCTGGTGCTGGCGATCGGCGCGCTGCTCGGCGCATGGCTGTTCGGATCGACCAACAGCCTGCGCAGTTCGCTGGTCACGCCGTCGCACAGCATCGGCGGCGCGCTGGCCGGCGGGATCGTGGCGGTCGAGGCCTGGAAATGGTGGCACGGCATCCGCCGATCGACCGGCGGGAGCTTCGTCCTGCCGATCTGCGTCGGCATCGCGATCGGCCGCTTCGGCTGCCTGTTCGCCGGATTGCCCGACTACACCTACGGCACCCCGACGGCATTGCCCTGGGCGGTCGATCTCGGGGACGGCATCGGGCGCCATCCCGTCGAGCTCTATGAGGGCCTGTCCATGGCCCTGTTCGCCGTGATCTACGTCCGCGCCCGGCTCGGCGGCGCGCGCTGGGCCCGCGCGCACGCTTTCCACGCCATGATTATCGTCTATGCTGCGCAGCGGTTCGCGTGGGAGTTCCTGAAGCCTTACCCGACCGTCATCGGGCCGCTGAACGTCTTCCACCTGCTGATGATGGGGCTGATCGTTTATGGCATTGTCTGGTGGCGGCGCGACGACGATCGAGCGGCCGGCTGAATCCGTCGAGCGCAAGGCGGCGCCCTATATCTTCCACGGCCAGACGACGAGCCTGTGCGAGACCTGCCTGGAGCCGGCGCCCGCCAAGATCATCATCGAGGAGGGCGAGCGGGTTTATTATCTCAAGCGCTGCCGCGATCATGGCGTGCAGAAGACGCTGATCAGCGACGACATCGACTATTGGCGCCAGCAGAAGCTCTGGATCAAGCCCGGCGATCGCCCGCTGACGGCGCAGACCCGCACCGAGGCGGGCTGTCCCTTCGACTGCGGGTTGTGCCCGGATCACGAGCAGCATAGCTGCCTGGCGATCGTCGAGATCAACCAGGCCTGCAACCTCGCCTGCCCGGTCTGCTTCGCGGACGCGAGCGACATTCACGGGAGCCACCGCCCGCTCGCCGAGATCGAGCGGATGCTCGATGCGCTGGTGGCGAGCGAGGGCGAGCCGGACCTCGTCCAGCTCTCCGGTGGGGAGCCGACCATCCATCCCGATTTCTTCGCGATTCTCGATGCGGTGAAGGCGCGGCCGATCCGCCACGTCATGATCAACACCAACGGCGTCCGCATCGCGCAGGATCCGGCCTTCGTCGAGCGGCTGGCCGGCTATGCGCCGCGCCTGGAAGTCTATCTCCAGTTCGATTCCCTGAACGACGAGGCGCTGCTCGATCTGCGTGGCGCCAGGCTCTCCCGTATCCGGCAGCAGGCGCTGGACGCCCTGGAGCGGGTCGGCCTCTCCACCACGCTGGTCGCCGTGGTGAAGCGCGGCGTCAATGACGGGGAGGTGGCCGCCATCGTCCGCCATGCGCTCACCTGGGCCTGCGTGCGCGGCGTCACCTTCCAGCCGGTGCAGGATGCCGGCCGCAACGAGGGCTTCGCGGCGGATGCCCATCGCGTGCTGCTGACGCAGATCCGGCGCGAGGTCGCGAAAGCGGGGGTGTTCGGCCTCGATGACATGATCCCGCTGCCCTGCAATCCGGACCAGATCTGTATCGGCTACGGGCTGCGGCAGGGGCGGGAGGTGACGCCGATCACGTCGTTGCTGCCGCGCGAGATGATCCTCTCGGGGCCCAACACGATCAGCTACGAAGCCTATCCGGCGCTGCGCAAGGGCATCCTCGACCTGCTGTCGCTCGCCACCGCCCAGGCCAATACCGAGGAGAAGCTGGCCGGCCTGCTCTGTTGCCTGCCGCACGCGATGGTGCCGGCGGACCTGAGCTACGCCAACAGCTTTCGCGTGGTGATCCTGCAATTCCTCGATCGCTATAATTTCGATCTCGGCACGGTGAAGCGCAGCTGCGTCCACTTCGTGACCGGGGAGGGGCAGATCATCCCCTTCGACACCTACAATACTTTCTATCGCGAGGGCGCGGAAGGGGCGGCTGTGCTGGCCCGTCACCGTGCCCTGGCGCAGGCGGGGCGGCGATGAAGACGTTCTTCGGCGGGATATTGCTGGCGATCGGCATCCTGATCGCGGGCGCCAGCGGCCTGTGCACGGTCGTCTTCTTCGTGACGACGGTCGGCCATGGCGGGGCGGGGGCGTTTCCGCTGATGCTGATCGTCGGCGGCATTCCGTTCGCGATCGGCCTGGGATTGGTCTTCGCCGGCCGTGCGCTCATCCGGATGGATCGGGACGACTGAGGCCGTGGCGC
>Ga0207671_10002045_pt1 | contig 22154 bp, 26 predicted proteins | sample KBSC24metaG_FD_184352 | JGI IMG/M metagenome (GOLD analysis project Ga0207671, IMG submission 184352) | Corn rhizosphere microbial communities from Kellogg Biological Station, Michigan, USA - KBS C2-4 metaG (SPAdes) (version 2) | ecosystem: Host-associated > Plants > Roots > Rhizosphere > Soil... | reverse complement strand
ACAAAAGTTACTGGCTCCCGGCGCCGCGGAACAGATCCAAGCAAAACAGGTGTCGGACGTCCTGCGTCTGGCACTGCTTTGGACCGAAGGCACGTGGCAATTCGATTCGCGATCTCGTCTCAACGAGCGCTCCGACCTGAAAATCGATATTCGCTCTTTGCTTCTCGATACGGGCCGGCGGTTACCTGCGAAATTTGCCGCGTCGCGGTTTCGTAATCCTGGTGAGGTGATCACGCCACTCGTGGATCCGATGGTCCATGACAGCTTGCTGCCGGCGGAGGGTTTTCTGCTTTCGCGTCTCGATCGACCGATGATTTTGCGAGATCTGACGTCCATCAGCGGAGCGAGTGAAGAAGAGACGCTGCACCTCGTCTACTCGCTCGCACTCGGTGGTTTGCTGAAACGAGAAAACTGGAAGAGTGCGTTTCGCGATCCCAAACCGACGCGCGCGCCGGAACCTGAAAAGGAGCCTGAAACACCGCGTCGCGACCAATCGGAAGTCGATCTCAAAGAGATCGAGAGCTTCCTTGCGCGTGTGAAGAATGCGGAAACGTTCTATCACGTGATGGATGTTAATTGGGATGTCTCAGCGGAGCATTTGAAGACTGTATATTACCAACTCGCGCGTCGTTATCATCCGGATCGATTTCGGAGATCATATCCCGCGCTCGTGTCGCGTTTGGAATCGGCGTTCGCGCGAATCACACAGGCCTACGATACGTTGCGTGACGACGGTCTTCGCGCAACTTACAACTCTAAGCTCGCGGCTCGAAGGAAGGCCGCACAGTTAACCGACTCCGCGCCAAAGACTGCTCAGGCGCCGCACGAATCAGTTGGCGAGGCAGAGCCGGCTGTTTCCAAAGCCGAACGTGCGGCGGAACAGTTCAAAGAGGCCATCGCAGCGCTTGAACTGGGCGAGCGGAAAATGGCGCTCGGTCTCCTGGCATCGGCGGCGCGAGCAGTTCCGAATGAGCCTCGTTACCGAGCGAATTACGGACGCCTGCTGGCGGACGACGAACGTACACGGCGTGCTGCGGAAGCCGAGCTAACCGCTGCCATAAAACTCGATCCGGGTAATGTTGACTATCGAGTAATGCTGGCGGAGTTATATCGAGACCTTGGCTTGAAGCTGCGCGCGAAGGGCGAAGCCGAGCGCGCCGTGGCCGCCAATCCCAACCATCAAAGAGCCCGTGAGCTGTTGCGAGAGTTGAAATAGTTTGAGAATCTCTCTGGAGAATTTTTGATTGATCAATTCTTGATCATTTGTGTGCCTTATGTGCCTTTTTGTGGCTTAGATCGATCTCGTGCCTTTTTGTGGCTGATAAAACATGGTCGCAGTTCAAACAGACTTAATCGACCGCGCCGCAGCCGAAGCCTTTTTCCAGCTAGCGCGAACCACTGACAAGTTCGAACGTTACGAGAACCCGCACGCGCAACGCATTGCCGCCATCGCGGATGAGATCGCGACGTCGTTCCATCTCGCACGTCACGATCGCGGCTCGCTTTACGCCGCAGCGTTACTACACGACCTCGGCGAGGTCGCGATGGAACGCGATTACATCCAGGCCAGCGGCGCGCTATCGAATGAAGAACGAATCGATCTCGCGCGCCATCCTGTTATCGGCGAACGCGAGGCGTCGAGAGTCGGCGCAGATCGCGCGGCGCAATTACTCGTTCGCTGGCACCATGAATGGTGGAACGGCGCCGGATATCCTGATGCGTTACGACGCGAAGAGATTCCACTGACTGCGCGAATTCTGCGCGTCGCGGACTCGTACGCAGCCCTCACAGACGCCCGACCGTTCCGGCCCGCGCTGACCGAAGAAGCTGCGCGGCGCGAACTGATCGATCGCGCGGGGATCGAGTTTGATCCTGGCGTCGTGAGCGTTTTTCTTTCACTGGAACCGATTTCTGAAATGGCTTCGTTTGCGAAGAATGGCGACGACGTACCCGCTTCAGAGACTGTGGAGACGAAGAGTCGCTCCTGGGATCTGTTTTCGTTTTCGAAATAACTAAGTATGCAATTTCCAAACGGCTGGTTGGCTTTCGAGTTGGGCGTACTCCGGCGACTGAAGTTCTCTTCGGTGGCACTTCCCTTTACCGGAGAGCCGGAGATGTGTGTTCAGTTGAAGACCTGGAATGTTCGCGTGGCGGCAAACGATCCGATGATCTGGTCGTACACGAAAGCCTTCGCGCTCGTTGAAAACAACACCGACCGGCTCGAGGAAGACGACGTCGAAACGTTGCTCGACGACGCTTATGTGCCGCGAGACAAACTCGAAAATCGTGCGTTGCTCAAGTGGTTCAACGAGACTGACGCATGGTGGTTCGACAATCTGCGCGTCAACGCCGAACATCTCGACCCGTACAAGCGCGCGCTCGCGTTGACGGCGGGAATGATGACGGGCGACTACGTTCTTTCTTTCGACGAGCGGACTCGCAATCTGCGCGAGCCTTTCGCACTGCCGCAGGTGTTTCGTCGCATGCTGGAATGTCTACCCGAACCGCACGACAACACGCTGCGAAATAAGAGTAGTAATCAGGACGTGCGTAATTTTGTTGCCGAACGCCATCACACCGATTTGCTCTTTTTAAGATTGCCTGTTCCCGTGACGCAGACGACTACGGCGCAGGATCCGATCGTGACGTGGCGCGAGGAGTGGTTGCGAGGCGGTGATGATTTCTGGTTGGAGCTGGAAAGATTGCGCGATCAGCGACTCGGTTCGAGAGTACAGAGCAAACAGCAGTATCTTGGGTTTGTTGAAGATCTCCTCCGCACCTCGGCGCACATTCCCACGTGGGCCGTCGCACACACTGAGAATGGTTTTATCTCGAATGAGGAGTTGGTCGAGAAGATTGCACGCGTGCGGAAAGTCTCGTCGATCTATTCGAAGGACTTTTCAGACATTCTGGGTGTGCGGGCATCGCTCATAGTTGCGACTAGTTGAGACAGGATTTACAAGATTTTTTTCATGATTTGCAGGTAAATCCTATCTAATCATGTAAATCCTGTGAAATGAACTTGTATCCCACGCCTCGGACGGTCAGCAAGTGCCGTGGTCGCGAAGGTTCCTCTTCAATATATTTCCGCAAACGCACGATAAAGTTATCGATCGCCCTCGTATCAGTGTCCTCTCGCAGTCCCCAAACATCCTCGAGGATCGCGCTGCGCGAGACGATCTTCCCCTCGTGATTGATCAAGTATCGCAGCAGGTCAGCTTCCATCAGCGTGAGATTCACCGTGTGTGACCCTGACCGCAGCTCGAGCGCTTCAAAGTCGATCGTCTTCCCACCAAAGTCGAACGTCTTCGACCGGTCACCATCCTGCGCAACCCTGCTGCGATCTTTCCGAAACCATTCGCGACGTCGCAGCAACGCATTGATCCGCGCGATCAAAACCCCGAGGTCAAACGGCTTCGGAAGATAATCGTCGGCGCCCGCCTCGAATCCGCGCAGCACGTCCTGCGCCTGCCCGCGCGCAGTCAGCATCAGGATGGGAACGAAATGTCCCTGCGAGCGCAACCTCGACGCCAGCGAAAAACCGTCAATCCCCGGCAACATCACATCGAGCACGACGACGTCGAAACTCCTCCGCGAATCAACCAAAAGCGAGAGCGCTTCTTCACCGGTTCCCGCGGTCTCGACGTCGTAACCCTCAGCGTTCAGGTTGTAGCGCAACCCGTCAGCGATGTGTTTCTCATCTTCAACGATTAGAACAGAACTCATGAATTACACCCTGGGCAGTTGAACGGTGAACGTACTTCCGTGGCCCAAGCCACGACTCTCGGCAAACACTCGACCGCCGTGCTTCTGTACAACTGAATGAACGATAAACAACCCCAAGCCAGTTCCCTTGACACGCGCCATGAACCGACCGGGCACGCGGTAAAAACGTTTGAAGATGCGTTTCAGTTGCGCGTTCGGAATTCCGATACCACTGTCTGCAACGCGCACGACCACGCGCTTGTCGTCCAGCGTCGAAACCGACACGGAAACGCGCACTTCGTCGTCTGAATACTTCACTGCATTATCCAGCAGATTCGAAAACGCAGCGCGTAGCTCGTCAACGTCGCCCGACACCTTCACCGCTTTTGCCTCGGGAGACTCATTGTAGATCAGGTGCGTCTCGCCGAGTCCGTAACGCACGCGCGTCAGTTCCAGGCATTCCTGGACCATCTCACCGAGATTGATCACAGATTTGGAGATCCGGCGCCGTTTGAGCCCCGTGCGTCCGGCGCGCAGGACCTGTTCGACTGTCAATAACAGCCGATCGCTGTCGGCAAGCATGATGTTGTAAAACTCGCGACGCTGGTCTTCGTCGACTTCGCGTGTCTTCAACGTCTCGAGGTAGAGGCGGATCGACGCGATGGGCGTCTTTAATTCGTGAGTGACGGCATTGATGAACGCGTCATGCTGTTCGTTGCGACGTATTTCGCGGATGAGGAACGTCGTGTTCAGGACCAGTCCAAAGATCAGGACGAGAAAAAATATGATCCCGAAAACAAGCAGCGCGACTTCGCGCCAGTTGAGCAGTATCCAACCGACATTCAGCGCGATCGCCAACGCGACCAGGCACGCGCCCAGCGTGATGAAGAAAGCGACTGACTTGCGACGACGTGGTCTAACGCGCATGGACGGCGATTGTATCTAATCCGTAGCGATCTGTGTTATCTGTGGTTGAGAAACTTTCTTTGGCAAACGAACTCTCCGCGTAACAAACAAAGCCAGCCAAACGATTCCCGCGACGCCCGAGAGCAATCCTGAGATAACCGTTAGCGTTCGCGGCGTGATCCAGTGGAGCGACCATCCGGCAACACCAGTCGATAAGCTCCAGATCAGCATCTCCCCTGCACGATCGGTCGTGGAGACTCTGCCTCTCAACTTGTCGGGAACCAGACGCATTAATAGCGTTTCCTGCACTGCAAACTCAGCTCCCAACAATATTCGTGAGATACACACCATCACGCACGACAAGACGAGCGTCGACATCGCACCTGATGCTGCGTAAAAGAGTCCCTGAATAAACAGGCTCCAACCGATAAAGCCGATCGTTCGTTGTCTCAACTCGAAGAACGCACCCACTCGGCGCGCGATCATCATTCCGATGAACAGTCCAAGGCCTCCCGCGAAGAAAAATGCGGCGACTGCTGCGTCGGCACTGATGCCATTCTCGCCTGCGAAAACCAGCGCCCCCATGCGCTCCGAGATGAGGTTGATCGCGCCACCACCGATGGCCCAGATAATATTGATGCCGAGAATCGTTGCTACCGGCGCGTGCGTGACGATGTACGACCAACCCTCGCGGATGTCAGACCAGTAACCGCGGTAAAGACTCTTTGGCTGCGCGGACACCTCGGTCGACTGATGGCGCGTCTCTTCCTCCGGAACGAGCCAAACAGAATACGCCGACGCGATAAACGATACCGCGTTGATGATGAACGCAGCTTCGTAACCGACGTACGCGACGGTCCATCCACCAAGCGCCGAGCCAAGCGACATCAGCAAAAACCTGGACGAAAACATCAACGCGTTGCCTGGTAACAGATCGCGTTCGCCAGTGATATTCGGAACGGCGGCGTTTTTCGCCGCTTCGAAGAACGTTCCGACAAATGAGAGCAGTGCGGTACAGACGTAAGCAATCCAGAGATCCTGCGGCTGATGGACAAACAACAGGCCGAGTGCGATCACGACGCGCACGAGGTCGGTGACGATCATCACCGTTCGACGCGACCAGCGATCGACGAATGCGCCGGCAAGCGGTGCAAAGAGCGTGAAAGGCACCAGACGGAAGATCAGGATGAGCGTGGTCACTTCCGGATCGCGATTGGAAACCACACGCACCAATCCCAGCACGGCAATTAAGTTGAACCAATTGCCGAGTTCCGAGATGACCTGCCCGATCCACAGTCGCCGGAAAGAGCGATTGCGCTTCAGGAGCTGGTAGTAAGTGAGTGAGTCCATGATCGAAATAGGTCCTATAGGACTTAAGTTTTCGCACCAACTAAAAAGCCGCCGAATTCAATCCGGCGGCTCGCGATCTGCTTCGTTCTCTTCGAACGTCATCCTCCAACAAATCGCGGCGGCCGCTTTTCAAGAAATGCCGAGACGCCTTCTATAAAATCCTTCGTCTTGCCTGACTCAATCTGCGTCTCGCGCTCCAAATCCAGTTGACTTCCATAATCGTTTACCGCGCTGGCCTCCAACATCATCTTCGTCCGTGCGATCGCGGCTGTCGGTGCCTGGGCCAGCCTCTCCGCCATCCCCATTACCTTGTTCATCAATTCGTCGTCGGGCCAAACCGAATTGATCATTCCCATTTCCGCTGCCGCTTGAGCGCTAATCAAGTCGCCTGTAAACAACAACTCCGCAGCATGTTTCCAACCTACGAGTCGCGGCAGAATAAAAGTTCCACCACAATCAGGTGTTAGACCAATCTTGATAAACGCCTGATTGAACTTCGCACTCTCGGCCGCGATCACCAAATCGCATGCGAGTGCGAGATTGCATCCGCCTCCCGAAGCAACGCCGTTTACGGCAGCGATGAACGGCACCGGCGTCTTGCGAATCAAGAGAACCGCTTCATTCAAAAGTCTCAAAGGTTCGTCGAAAAACGCTTCCACACGCCCGTCACTCTGCCCGATCTCCTGCATCGCACGCAGGTCTCCGCCGGCGGAAAAGGCTCGTCCCGCGCCAGTAAGCACAATCACTCTCGCGCCGCGTTCCATTGCTTCGCTCACTGCGGCTTTGAAGTCATTTGCTACTTGTACGTTGAGCGCGTTCAGTCGATCCGGCCTGTTTAGAATCACAAGACCGATCGCACCGCGCATCTCCAATTGAATAGTTTCGTAACTCATCAAGCCTTTTTAGGGACAGTCTTCACCAGCAGTCGCGTAAACATCCACCGCGTCGGTAAAATATTGGGTTTTACTATGGTCTATGCCCGAAGCTAGCTCTTCACAACCGCAACTGACTCTGGACTTTCAGACTCTCGGTTGCGCGCGGCTCGCGCTAAAGCAATCGCTGCATAAAACCGGCCTGCCTGTTGATGGCTTGAACGGCACTGAATCGTTCTTGCCACACTGATCGCATGTTATTTCAAATCTTTGGCGTTCGCCTCCTTGCGCTTTCGAGCCACCGAAATTTGCGCGCCGTGCGTCGCGGCATGGCTTGCATCGTTTCGGGTGAGTCAGGTTACGTTCACGATAATACTCTTGTTCACGTTCCGTAAACATGAACGGAGTGCTGCACTCCGAACATGTAATTTCAAGGTCTGGCATCGCGGTCTCTCTCCTAGAGAAGGAAATTGAGGATTTCGCTCTCTATGCTCTTCGGAGCGCTGGCGTTGCGTTTCTCTCAGCCACCGGGTTGTGGCACGAAAGCCCTGCTTTCATACGCACGCCGAAAACCTGCGTCCCGACGGTTTAATTGGGGTGAGTGTACTCCAGTGGTTCACTTTTTTCTACGTATTTTTACGTACGTTCACGCACAAAGTGTGGCGTATGATCTTCACAGACCCGCTTTCATGTTGCACCTGGGCAACACGCCCATCAGGAAAACTCTGACTTTCAATCGGTACGTTGCTTGCTCATCATTTCGCGCACGTATGAATCAAGTCTGCCATAAAGGTCCCGACACTTGATCAAACAGACCACTCTCAGAGGTGCTGTCGAAACTCACGGAATAGGACTGCACACCGCTGTTCCGGTTCACTTACGTCTGGTCCCAGCTCCACCTGACACTGGATACGTATTTCGTCGCACCGATCTCGGTGGGTTCGAGATTCCGGCGACTGTCGAGTCTGTCGCGCACTGCGGTTATGCGACGACATTGATGCGCACGGGCGTAATGCTCTCGACCGTAGAACATCTCCTGGCAGCACTGCGCGGGTTGGGTGTCGATAATGTTTTCATCGAAGTCGACAATCTCGAGATCCCGATCATGGATGGTTCGGCGGAGAATTTTGCGGAGATCATCGAGCGGGCGGGAATCGTCGAGCAGCCCCTTGCGCGACGGGCACTCCTTGTGCGGGAGAAAGTCTCGTTCGAGCAGGGCAACCGCCGCATCAGCGTGGAACCAGCGGACACTTACCAGATCGACTGCCTGATCGACTTCTCACATCCGATGATCGGCGTGCAGAGTTTGTTTGTGGAACTGAACAACGGCGCTTTCAGCCGCGACATCGCGGCGGCGCGCACGTTTGGTTTCACGAACGAGATCGAGGCATTACGCCGAGCAAACCTGATTCGCGGCGGATCGCTCGACAACGCAATCGTGCTCACGCAGGACGGGATGTTGAATGAAACGGGCCTGCGCTTTCGCGACGAGTTCGTGCGTCACAAAATTCTCGACATCATCGGCGATCTCGCACTCCTGGGAATGCCCATCCTCGGCAAGGTTGTCGCCGAGCGCAGCGGCCACATCATGCACGCGGGATTGATGTCAAAACTCCTGCGCGTGCGCTCAGCGTGGGACATCGTCGATATGCGTTAATCCTGTTCAAAATCTTGTAAATCCTGTCTAAAGCCCACTCCTCACAATATCGTGCACTCTAATTAATCCCACACAGATCTGATCTCCATCGACCACCGGCAACACTGATAGCTGCCTGGGCCGGTCTTCCATCAAACGCAGCGCATCGAACGCCAGCAGCTCCGGCGTCGCCACGACGGGTTTGCGCGTCATGAAGTCATCGCCGGTTAAAGCAGCGAGCGAATCGTGACTCGTGTGTTCAATCGCTCTTCTCAAATCACCCTCAGTGATGATCCCGACGAGACGGCTCTCACCATCCACCACACACACAGCGCCGAGACCGAACCTGCTCAACGCGGTCACGACCTCCATCCACGAAGCGCCTATGCGAATCCTTGGATTCTCGCCGTCGCGGTGCATCAGATCGCCGACACGTAACGTCAACCTCTTTCCCAACCGTCCCGCTGGATGATTCACTGCAAAGTCGTCCGGCGTCAGTCCTTTCACTTTCATGACCGTCATCGCGAGCGCATCTCCGATCGCCAGCGCAACGGTCGTGCTCGTCGTCGGTGCAAGATTTAAAGGACACGCTTCCTGGTCCACAGATGCGTCGAGCACAACATCCGAGCGACGCGCGAGTGTCGAGTTGAGGTTTCCGACGACGGCGACAATCGGCACACTGCGATTCTTCAAGTAAGGCAACATCGCGACGATCTCGTCAGTCTCACCGCTATTACTCAGCACGATCACGACGTCATCGGCCTGAACGATCCCGAGGCCGCCATGCAAGGCGTCAGACGGGTGAAGGTAAAGCGCCGCAGTTCCAGCACTCGTCATCGTGGCCGCTATCTTCTGGCCGATAATCCCCGACTTTCCGACACCCAGGATCACGACCTTCCCTTTGCACTGCGCGAGCAACTCAACCACACGCTCGACCTGCTCCTGGTCAAGTCGCGTCGCCGTCTGTGCTATCGCCTCCGATTCGATGCGCAGTACTTCTTGAATTTCAGCAAGGTGGCGCTGGCTCATGTCGGCTTTGATATACGACGCACGTCACATTTGGCAAGTCGGCGACTGGTAAGTTATAGTCCGGCCATTCGTTCAGATTAAATTCAGGCAGGGTTTTGAAGCGCTATGGGTCTATTAAACCTCCTTCCAAAAGAAGATCAGTATTTTGATCTATTTACGCAGATGACGCTCTACATCTCCGCCGCCGCGCGTGAATTGAAGGAGATGCTGGCCGACAAAAACCACGATTACGGCGAGTATGCCCAGCGAATCAAGGGGCTCGAGCACGCCTGCGACGAACTGACACACAACATTTCAACCCGGCTGAACAAATCGTTCATCACGCCTTTCGACCGCGAAGATATTTACATGATGTCGACGGCGCTGGACGATATCGTCGACCTGATCGACGACGCCGCGCGTGCGATCATCATTTTCGATGTCAAGGAGATTACGGATTACGCGCGCGATTTCTCTGATGTGATCGAACGAATGGCCGAACAATTGAAGGAGATTGTCTCCACGCTGCAGCGGCCGAAGAATGTGACGCAGCGTCTGGTGGAGATTCATCGTCTGGAAAACGAAGGCGACGACATCTATCACGCCGCCATCGCCGAACTCTTTCACGATCCACCCGACGCTTTAACTGTTCTGAAGTGGAAAGAGGTGTATGAAAAATTAGAAGCCGCGGTCGATCGTTGCGAGAACGTGGCCAATATTATTGAGAGTGTGATCATTAAGCATACTTGATATGACCGCGACCCTTGCCTTTATCATCTTTCTCGTTTTACTGGCACTTATTTTCGATTACATCAACGGATTTCACGACGCCGCGAACTCCATCGCCACCGTCGTCTCGACGCGTGTGCTCTCGCCGGGCATGGCCGTAGTCTGGGCGGCGTTTTTTAACTTCGTCGCGTTTGCGGTGTTCGGTACGCGCGTAGCGAAAGCGATTGGCGACGGTGTGAGGATGGACATCATCAATCCGGATTTGCGTCTCTACGTGCTGCTCGCCGCATTGCTCGGAGCAATCATCTGGAACCTCATCACCTGGTATCTGGGATTACCGACGTCCAGTTCACACGCGTTGCTCGGTGGCTACGCCGGCGCGGGTATCGCTGCGCACGGCGGTATCAGTGGACTCCTGAAGACGGAAGTTTGGTTTCGCACGCTGAAGTTTATTGTGCTGTCGCCTATGATCGGCATGCTTTTGGGATTCACGCTGATGGTGATTGTCTACTGGATCTTTCGGCACTTCTCGGCAACGCGCGTAGACAAGATATTTCGACGTGGGCAGCTCTTCTCGGCGGCTGCGTTCTCGCTGGGCCATGGTGGTAACGATGCCCAGAAGACGATGGGAATCATCACGGCGGTACTTACAGCAGGCGGCGTTTGGGGTCTCAGCTATGGACCAAACGGAACGTTGCCGCCGATTCCGACGACGGTCGTGTTGGCCGCGCACGCCGCGATCGCTTTAGGGACGTTGTCGGGAGGCTGGCGCATCGTGAAAACGATGGGTACGCGAATTACAAAACTGAAGCCAGTCGGAGGTTTCTGCGCCGAAAGTGCCGCGGCTTTGACACTGGCGTACGTCACTCTCACGGGCACTCCTGTTTCAACCACTCACACCATCACGGGTTCGATAGTGGGCGTGGGCGCGACGCGCAGATTGTCGGCAGTGAAATGGGGCGTTGCTGGACGCATAGTCTGGGCCTGGATTCTAACGATCCCCGCGGCGGCGTTTGTCGCCGCCGTTTCCTTCTGGATCGTCTACGCCATTCACCGGCTTTCACATTAGCCACAAAAAGGCACAAAAAGTAAAAAAGAAGCGGAAACCGAGTAGGTGATTCACTAGAAATCCCCAAAGGAACCGCCGTAATGAGATTTTTACTTGGCGTCCTCGTCGGTTACTTCACGATCCGGACGCTCAACCCGGATTGATTATCGACCAAACTCCCGCACCTGGGGAGGAAGTAGCTGTCGGCTACTCGGTTGGAATTACCACTAGCAGAAAGGATTTTCGCCGGCCCTGGTCCATTAAGTTAAAGCATTGGACCAGATAAGCCACACGCTGCGCGAGTTGGATTCGGTTGCTGCTTGTCTGCCATAGAAAACTCCTTCAGCTTCCACGACTCTTACATAGAAGAGATTGAGGCGACGATCTCATCCGTGGTGACAACAGCGCCGGCGTAGTTTGGGATGTTAATGTGCAACGCGGCGTGCATCATCTCATCCGTGTAATCTGCGGTCGCGTCTTTTATCATAGCTACTTCATAGCCGAGCTCAGCGGCAAAACGCACCGTTGATTCGATGCATGTGTGCGCGATGAGTCCTATGACGATGAGCTGATGAATCCCGGGCTTCTTGAGCTGTAGATCGAGATCTGTATTGGCAAAACCACTGGAACACCAATGCTCCTGGGCCACGATGTCTCCGGTCTATACACGCTTCACGCTTGCCCCTGGCTTTCATATTTCGCGCCTTTGGCGCTGGCATCGATCACTGAATTCTGCCCCACGCACTCGTCTTCCAATTGTCGATGGCGTCTTCAGGCAAAATCCATGGCGGCAAAGGCATGACTAAGTATTCTGAAAGTGCAGCGACGTACGGTTCGTACATCTCACGCAACTCCGTCAATCTATGTTCCGCATCGGTGAGGTCTTCTGTCCAACCCTGATCCGGTCCTATGATGGATAGCATGCGATCAAACTCGGCGCGTGAGAGTCGATCTTTAGATCCGCGTTGTGTTCTTGGCGCAGTCCTGAAGACTTGAGCGATGTCGACAATCGCATGACGTGCCATGGCAAATGTAAGACGCGCTTGCCATGCCGGAGACCCACCCGTGCCGACCATTACGAGCGCGCAGGTATCAAGTATCGTCGTCATCGCTGCCAACCACGACTGATTGTCATGCTGTGAGCGGAAGTAACAGAGGACCGGGTACGAGAGATGACTCTCCATTAATTCCGCAGCCCAGCGTTCCCAACTACTGAGGAACTCGTTGAGATCCTCGCCACTACCTCTTGTTTTGTGACGGCGGAGCAGTTCTGCTGGACTGGAAGGTGAACCAGCCCTCTGGTCCAGGAGCGAAATGTTTACTTCACGACGCGAGAAGGCCTGATACAAAACCGGCAGATAGCCGATAACAATGGCGAGCATAGCGAATCCAGTACCTGCCTCCACGACCGAGAACGCACGTCCCAGCGGCTCTAAGGGAGTGATGTCGCCGTAACCGAGAGTAAAGAAGTTTGTTCCACTGAGGTAAACATATGTCCAGAAGTCGACGATCTCTGTTGTCTTGAGTTTCTCACTCAATGACCACGATATGATTGCGTAACCAAAGATAACTCCGGCAGCCCAAAAACCGAGTAGGAAGATGAGTGAAAGTGGTCCGAAAAGTCCCAGGTATTTCTCTCGTTGCCTTCCGGACGTCAGGCGTTGCGTCAAGCTGGACCAGGGCCACCAAATTGATCTGTAGAAGAAGCTAGTTAAGCGCAAGCGTCGAGCGACGCGGCGCGGCAGAATCATCGTTTCAAAGGCATCCCACAGGATTGTCAGGATGAGGAGCACACCCAGGAATGCCAGCACAAGATACATTTTCTTATGTCAACTGATAACGGTATCGTGATTACGCATTGCCAGAGCGACAAAACAAGTGGTCGTTTCTGCAATCTGCCAGTCTAAGTGGATTCGTCACGCTTATAAGTAGCAATCTGCCATGTATTGCCCCATGGATCCTGAACCATTCCACGCCGGTCACCATATGGCGTGTCAGATGGCCCTTCCAATGATCTTGCGCGAGCGTCAAGAGCACGCTGGTATGTTATATCGGCATCGGCGACATACACATAAAGAAAAGCAGGCGTCGGGTCGCGTAGACCAGCATCACTTATCATGACCATTGAATCCCCAATAGTAAGTATTGCAGGTCTATCCGTCCGATACTCTCCTGTTGCGTTGAATACATGTTTTAGAAATTCAACTAATTGTTCAGCGTGATGAGCCACAATTCGGGGAGTCACGCTGTGCCAACCTGCGGGTGTAAAATTAGTTTCGTCGTTTCGGACATTCATCGCGAGACCCTTTCACTAGGCGAGAATCATTACGGAATTACATGATAAATCGCGCGCTGGCTCCGGGGACCAGCGGTAGCGGTTTGCGCATCGTGGGCGGCAGTATGCCGCTTCGGACTTTGTCGTCGAGCGCACTCACGCCGGCGCGGGTTATTTGGACCAGCACGTTCTCGCCGCCCAGTTCCGGCGGTGGTATCTGCTCGATCTGCAGCTTCTCCGTGCCACCTAATTCGTGATATCGCACTGCGCGCATCTTCATCTCCCGACGGGATACCCGCGTTCTATCCACTCTTGCAGCCCACCAGCGAGTGGTCGTACGTCCGTGATTCCCTGCCGCTTGAGTGCGAGCGCCACACGGGCGCTCGTGGCCTCGTTTGGTCAAGAGCAGTAAAGCACCAAAGTCCTACCATGCGGTAGTTCTTTTCCACGTTGTTCAAGTTCCTCCGCGGGCAGTCGTATCGCGCCCGGTAAGGTTCGCGGTTCCGCTTCGTAGTCCAGCACGTGGCGCAGATCAATAAGAGAAACTGAAACGTGTCGGCCATGGACCAATAATACCGCGCGGCTTTGCACAAAAGTCATAAATCGCTCTTTTCTGTGCAACCTCTGTGTTCTCTGTGTCTCTGTGGTCAACTAAATCCCAGCAAACAGAGAACACAGACGTTGCACAGTGAAATCAGGAGACAACGCATTTTTTGTGCAAAGCCATACCGCACCATAAGAATTACTGACTCTATGATGCGTGACCTCGGTGCAGTGCGATCCACTCGTGAATGCCGAAGTCTCGGCAATTGACGGAACTCGGACAATTGGGAACCGGTAACCGAGCGGCACCGCCGATAAGAACGATGCCATCATGACTGGTTCTCTTGCACTCAAATCTATTCCGCAGTAGAACTTCATCAGAGCGACCCTTTGGTCGAAAGGTTGGTAAAGCAAACGCAGTTATCCGGTTTTTCGGCCGCCTCTATGAAGCAGAACAAGCAGAGGAAAACATGGTTAATGCGAAGGTAGCAGCGCAACCATTTGACGCTTCGAACGTACATGGACCAGTGTTGGAGAGATTTCCGGCGCATGAAACCAGTCTGGGCTCATTAAAAATTCTAAGAGCGCTGCCGATTCGTCAGAAACGACTCGTGGGCGCATGGTGTTTTCTCGATCGCTTCGGACCACTTTCCTTCAGCGAAGCCAAACCGATGGATGTCGCGCCGCACCCGCACATTGGTTTGCAAACAGTTAGCTGGTTGCTGCAAGGAGAAATCGTCCACAAGGACAGCCTTGGTGATGAAGCATTACTCAGACCACGTGGCGTTAATGTGATGACGTCAGGCGGTGGTATCGCCCATGCGGAAGAGACACCATTAAAGAACAGCGGTCTCTTGAACGGTGTTCAGTTGTGGGTTGCGCTGCCCGATGACCATCGGCATGGTCCAGCGTCCTTTCAGCACATTGACGAAGTTCCGATTATTGAGCTGGTAGGCGCCACTGTGAGCGTCTTTGCCGGTTCTGTGCTTGGTTACTTTTCTCCGGCAAAACATGTCTCACATATTCTCGGAGCTGAGATTGCGTTGAGCGTATCTGCGAGTCTGGAGCTTCCGTTGGACCAGTCGTTTGAGCACGCAGCACTGCTATTGACAGGCGATGTAGAGATCGATGGTCAATCGATCGATGCGACGGGTCTGTGGTATCTCGGGACGAGTCGATCCGTTGTCGAGTTCAAGAGCAGAAACGGATGTCGCGTATTGCTGATTGGTGGACCTCCTTTTCCGGAGAAGATCCTGATGTGGTGGAATTTTGTTGCGCGCACGCCTGAAGAGATCGCAGAGGCACGGTCTGATTGGCAGAGTCATCAAAGATTTGGCGAGGTCAAGGCATATCGAGGACGGCGCTTGGACGCACCACCACTCCAGCGGTTCGCACCACCAAACCCCGCCAGCTGAAGTTAAGATCATTCTTTAGAAAGGTGACTTCCCTATGCGATCTGACATTCTTCCAGGAGCTACCTTCCCGATTTCGAGCTTCCCGATCACACGACGAAACGTAGAAAGCTCTCGGAATTACAAGGACCCGATCCGATGATTCTCGTCCTTAGCCGCGGAGGGTTTTGCCCTAAGGATCGCCGGCAACATGAGGGCTTGGCTCAACTTCATCGTGAACTCGAGGTTGGGTATTGCCGGCTGGTGACGATCAGCACCGACAACCTCACCGAGACGAACGAATATCGCAACGGCGTCGACGCGCACTGGCCTTTCCTCTCGGATGTCGGTCGCGTTGTCCAAAAAGATCTCGACATCGCAGAATACACTGATCCATTACACAATCCGATGATCCCTCACACGATTGTCCTCGAGCCTGGCCTTGTTGTGTACAAGATCTACATGGGCTATTGGTTCTTCGGACGGCCTACTGTGGAAGAACTTCGCCAGGACCTGCGGGCTGTCATCATGAAATGCAGGCCGGATTGGGACATTACGCGGCCGGAACTCAAAGACGCATGGGCGCAAGGACGCAAGGAACTCTTCTATCCATATGGCAAGTCGTATGTCCAAACTCTGCGAGAACAAGATTGATGCCACGAGCAAATAGTTCTAACGATTTCGATTCAAGGAAATGCAACCAGACGGTTGCTTTTTCAACCGGGTCGGTGTAATATGCAACTCGGAGGTTGCTTATTTATGAATGAACGAATTGAAAAACGAATTGAGCTTAACGCGCCAGTTTCACGGGTTTGGCAAGCATTGACCGATTACCGGCAATTCAGCCAGTGGTTTCACGTAAATCTGGAAGAACCGTTTGTTGCTGGTAAAACCGCCCGTGGACAGATTACTCATCCCGGGTACGAGCATGTGACATTCGAAGCTATGGTTCAAAAGATGGAGCCTGAACAATTCTTTTCCTACACGTGGCATCCCTACGCCGTCGATCCCAACACGGATTACTCGGCAGAAACACCTACGCTTGTAGAGTTCAAGTTGGAGGAGACAGCAAAAGGTACTTTGCTGACGGTCACTGAATCAGGCTTTGACAAAATTCCTGCCAACCGGCGCGCCGAGGCTTTTCGCAAGAATGAAGGTGGTTGGGCAGCCCAACTGCAAAATATTGAAAAGCACCTGGCTGAAAGTCGTCCGCATAGCGCAAGCACAGCGTAGTGCGGAACGCTTTCAGGAACGGTGTTTGCGGTCTGTTCGTGCCGAAAAACCTGCGCCGTCCCTTAAAGACGGCGCCCTAACCAAGAGATATGTCTCGCCTAAGTCGTCGGAGTGTCGCTGCAAAAGTTGAGGATTATGCACCAGTCTTTGCCGCTCTTGGCGATGCGACCAGACTGTCGTTGGTGGCCCAACTCTCTCAAGGCGAACCAAAGTCGATCTCGCAATTAACGGAAGGCTTGCAGCTCACGCGGCAGGCAGTCACGAAACACCTTCGTGTCCTGGAGAATGTTGGTCTTGTGCGAAGTACTTATTCGGGTCGAGAAAATCGTTTCGAATTAGATACAACTCCTTTCAAAAACATCAATGAGTATCTGCAGTTTGTCTCGGCCGAGTGGGATCAGGCGTTATCCAGATTGAAGTCGCTCGTGGAAAAGTAAATCCTTGCGTGTGATCTTGCGTACAGCCGAAATTAGTAAACAGAATGAACGATAGAATTCGAATCTAAATAATCGGGCTGGCGGTCAAGTGGGCGAGGTGAATAATTTCAACCTCGCCCACTCGAGTTGAGGGCCATCTGTTTGGAAGCCGATGCCGATGATGTTGCCTTTGTGAAACTCGATCGAGCCATAGCCGGCGTCCCAAACTGGCGATGCCTGCAAACGCCCCCTGCCTGACGATACCCGCTCGATTGTTCTTGAGTCTCTGTCTCAAGCGCAGCGTTACAAAGAAGCTCGACGCTTGCCAGCCAGCGATGCAAAGACAGAAAGCGCAGGCGATATACACAGACCACTTGGCGTCGCCGCCGGGCAGATACGTGATGTACAGCGCAAGTCCTGAAAAGAGTGCGGCCAGGGTGCTGATCGCACTCATGAAGAGGTTTGTCGAAACAATCTGCTGAGGCGTCTCACCACCGAAAGTATTTCGAGTTTGCGCGTTAAGATCAGGCAGCCACTCACCGCAACTTTTGCAGTAAGCCTTTGCTGTCTGGTTACCAGCGCAGCACTTATGGCAATACATCTCCGCACCTCCGAGGCGGAAGCATTTTACCTTACAACGTGGCGAGCGGTGCCGAATATGGTTGACTCGTGCATCAATCGTTCGTTTATAGTCGAACGCCCCGGGTGGGTTTCCGGGGCGTGTCACCGACAGGGATGGAGTGTTCAGGCGGGGTAGCTTCAGTGCACAGTTCTCTTACCTTGCTTTAGAGAAGGGTGGAGTGCAATGAAGCAGACACTATTTATCACTACACATGCTAACCACACGTTACCTCGGACTTAAATGTCAGTTAAGTTATGTTGAAGGCAGGTGGTTGGGCGCGCTCTGGCTGAAGCATAGCGATTTAGCATGCCGGAGTAGAAAAACGTCTTCATCCAACTCACTTTCAGCTAAGGTTTACTTTCCTGTAACACGGTTTACTTAGAGTGACTTTAATTGAAACTCGCAGCGATAGACATAGGCTCGAATTCGATCAAACTCGCCGTCGTAGAAGCGGCTGACAGTGGTTCTTTTGCAGTCGTCACTCGTGAAAAAGACGTCGTAAGACTCGGGCATGAAACACTGCGTACTCGACGTCTATCGCCGGACGCAATCGGACGCGCTGTTGCCTCCATTCAGCGTTTTAAAACGATTTCTGAAGCTCATCAAGTTGACACGATTGTTGCCGTCGCCACAGCTTCCGTGCGCGAAGCAAATAACGCCGCGCAGTTTATCAGGGAAGTCGAACAACGTACCGGTCTCCGAGTCGAGATTCTTTCGGGTGTCGAAGAGGCGCGGTTGATCGGCCTCGCGGCCTCACATGGATGCTCACTTAGCGGCGCCACTAACATCAACATTGACATTGGTGGCGGCTCAACCGAGATTTCTCTCTTTCGCAATGGTACCGCCCTGTCGTTGCTATCGTTGAAACTCGGCGCAGTTGGGCTCACGGAGCGATATCTACGATCTGACCCGCCCAAAACAAAAGAACTCGACAGCCTCAAAACAGAGGTACATGCCGCTTTTGAACGCCCACGGCGAGAGCTGCGAAATTTCAAATGGCACCAGGCTTCCGGAACCTCGGGGACGATTCTTGCTATTGGCACCGCCCTTCGTAGCGCCTCGACGAATAATGGCCGTAAGAATCAGGCAGTGCAGCCAACCGAGACCCATATTCCTCTGAGTCAGTTGGAGGAGTTGAACGGACGCATGGCAAATTCAAGCCTCGCTGATCGGCGTGCACTCACCGGAATAAGTTCGCAAAGGTCAGAAATCATAGTGGCCGGCAGTCTTATCCTGGAAGAGGCGATGCGAGCGTTCGGCATCAATGTGCTACGCACTTGCGATTGGGCATTGAGAGAAGGCGTGATCATTGACGCTCTGCGCGAGACGGAAGACGAATCACGTCCCGCGCCTGAGTTCGCCGATCAAAAACTTCGTGGTGTACATGCGGTCGGCCGGCGTTTTGGGTACGAAGAAACTCACGCGCGGCAAGTTGCAAAACTCGCCGAAAGGATTTTCGACTGTCTCGCACCTGCAGAGAACCTCTCACGTCATCATCGTACGCTCATGCTCGCGGCTGCACTGCTGCACGATATTGGTTACCACATCGCACACGAGTCCCATCAGAAACACGCACTCTATTTAATCAAGAATTCTGAGCTGACTGGATTTTCAGAAGCAGAGCGCGCTGTGATTGCAAACATCGCGCGGTATCATCGCGGTCCGCTGCCAAAGAACCGCCATGCTGACTTTGCGGCGCTCAATCTCGCCGACAGAGAGATCGTTTCGAAGCTGGCAGCGATCGTGAAATTGGCCGATGCGCTGGATCGTAGTCACGATAGTCGCGTTTACGATCTTCAGTGTCACGACGGCGCAAAAAGTTTACACGTGGAATTGTGCAGTACCGCCGACTGCTCTAACGAAATGCTCGAGGTTGAACGAAAACGAGATCTATTTGACCAGGCATTCAATCGCACTCTCACTTTTAGCATGCGACGCCAGAAACTTTATGCGTCTTAATCTCATTTAATGGCAAAGCAAAACGGGTAAAAGGAATCAACTGTAACGCCGCCGCCACTGTTGGTATTAAGTTGGTGCTGATTACTAGGTTCCAGGAAATGTATGCGTTGCGTGAAGCAGCGTTAATTTGGTCCGACCCATTCCAGAGGACGAGCTACAGCCAGCTCACGGAGCGTAAACGATATTTGACGAGGGGTACAAAAAGGGTTAAAAAAAGGGGGACACTCCTGGTTCGTCTCTTTGAAACCTGCCATTTTGTTTAGGCCCGCGTAGCTCAGTGGATTAGAGCGTTCGCCTCCGGAGCGAAAGGTCGCAGGTTCGACCCCTGCCGCGGGTAATCAACCACACGAAAGCGTGATACAAACCCAGCCATTGTTCGAAGCTCAATTCCCTGGGTGTGGCATCTAGTGGAAACCCGAGGTCGTGGGCCAGGCGCTTCCATTGCTTGTACGTAAACACGTTCTTAAATGCCAATCTAAGATTCGGTTTCCATCTTCCAAAACCATACTGAACAAAATCGCGGTACGACGCGACGTCCTGCGTTTGTATTAGCGGGCGCGTGCGTCGCTTGATCGACAGAAGCACCGAGTCGACGCTCGGCACGGGACAGAAGTCGAACCGCCGCAATTGGTATAGGATCTGGAATTCAAAAAAAGGTTTTGCCAGAAGCGAGAATAAAGTCTCTCCAGGAGAGCCGGAGAATTTCTGCGCAGCCTCTTTCTGCAATATCAGATATCCTTCGCCGATGTTGGATGGCCCATACAGGATCTTGCGTACGATTTGCGCCGTAATGTTGTACGGAATGTTCGCAAATAGCTTGCATTCCGCAACGTGATCGCATCGAGTACGGAACGAATAAAAGAGAAAATCCTTGTGAACTATTTCAACGTTATCTAGCACACGAAACCGCTCACGCAAACCACGCACGAGCTCCGCGTCCTTTTCGATCGCGATCACCTGCCTGGCAACACTTGCTAGTGCCGCGGTGATTATTCCGTTTCCGGGTCCGATCTCATAAACCGTATCGCATGGACCAATCGTAGTCATGCCAACGAGACGGCGGACCAACTTCGGACTTCTTAAGAAGTTTTGCGCTAAACAAACTTGCGGGTGCTGCCTTTCCATGTTTCACCTCCAAAAAGTTTGTGGTGAAACGAAAACGCGCTTTTCTGTGGTGGGCTTTCGTGACAGCAAAAAGCCGCGAACCGAAGCGTCTCTAACGCTGGTTCACGGCTCTTAACTCAAAACTGAAGAATGAAGCTCAGGTGTTGTTCATTCCGCGAATCAGGTAGGTACGCTCATGGCGCCTTTCCACATTTCTTTCGCGGATTCGAATCAACATGTTCGCGAGCATATTAGTCTTTGAACTGAATTGTCAAACTACTTTTGAGTTTCATTGTTCTCACCTCCAATGTTAGTTTTAACGTCATGAGTGGTCTATTGCAGAGAGTATGGGTTCAGTTGAAATGTGAGCGGTGCGAGAAGATTCGCGAGACTGACATCCGGTTTCACAACTATCTGATGAATTATGAAGGACCAGATTACAAACTCGGAGAATACGTTTCTGATCCCTACATGGTTGTCGGTGAGACTTACGAGGGCAACGCCGATCGATACTGTCCACAGTGTTACCGCAAATGGGCCGAGGCGCAATCGTCTTTATCGTACGAGTCACTTGTCGAGTTGATGGACCAGGGACGCGTTACCGCCAAAGACCGAAAGACCGGCGCCACGCTGACAACAGACGATGTGCTGGAATATGGGCGTAAGTATGCCAAGGTCCCATACCTGGATCTCACTGGTCCATTCTTCACCGAGTTCCAACTGATACTGGATAACGAGCGCGTGATCGAAGACGTGAATTCGATGAAGTCTTTTCCACACCTAAACTGGGAGGAGTTTTTGGAACTGCATGGCCCACTGCTGGAGCGCAGGTTGGACGAGGCGGGCTGGAAAAGAGCAGAACTCACGTTTGCAGAGTTCAGCATTTACCTCGATGAGAATCGGCGGCTTGTGGTCAAGGACGAGAATGGGAAACGACTGTTGGAAAGCGGGGAACGCGAAAGCAGCCGGTGACCCGACGCTACCGCGTTACGGTACTGACCTCGTCCAAGTGCGATCCCGACTGTTGAGACGAAAGACAAACGCGTCGTACTTGGACGAGGTCAGTACCGTAACGGCGGTAGCGTCGGGTCGCAAAGACGAACGCGTCGTACTTGGACGAGGTCAGTACCGTAACGCGGTAGCGTCGGGTCGCAAGACGAACGCGTCGTACTTGGATGAGGTCAGTACCGTAACGCGGTAGCGTCGGGTCGCAAAGACAAACGCGTCGTACTTGGACGAGGTCAGTACCGTAACGCGGTAGCGTCGGGTCGCAAGACGAACGCGTCGTACTTGGATGAGGTCAGTACCGTAACGCGGTAGCGTCGGGTCGCAAAGACGAACGCGTCGTACTTGGACG
>Ga0207671_10002044_pt1 | contig 22164 bp, 17 predicted proteins | sample KBSC24metaG_FD_184352 | JGI IMG/M metagenome (GOLD analysis project Ga0207671, IMG submission 184352) | Corn rhizosphere microbial communities from Kellogg Biological Station, Michigan, USA - KBS C2-4 metaG (SPAdes) (version 2) | ecosystem: Host-associated > Plants > Roots > Rhizosphere > Soil... | reverse complement strand
CGCTCGCCATCGACCCCAGCGACAGCAACCACGTGTACGTCTCGGTCAGCGGCTTCTCCCGCATGTGGACCGAAGGCCCCGGCGCGGGCGTCGGCCACCTCTTCGAAAGCCACGACGGCGGCGCCACGTGGAAGGACATCTCGGGCAACCTGCCGGACGTCCCGGCCGACTCGATCCAGATCCTGCCGCACGGCGGCATCGCGCTGGCGACGGACCTCGGTGTGTTCTACGAGGGCGCGCACAGCTCGTGCTGGAGCCTTCTCGGCGAGCACCTGCCGACCAACGCGACGCTGCAGCTGAAGCTCGGTCCGGACGGGTACATGTACGCGGCCACGCACGGACGCGGAATCTGGAAGATCCGGATGCCGTAAGGCTGAACTTCCGGTTCTAGATCTGTAGGAAGTGCGGCGTTCCCCGGACGGGGGACGCCGCACTGCTTTTGTTTGTGGGAACCGGGGTCGGAACCGGTGCGTCCAAGTGGGTGGCAGACAGGAGTCTCGGATGTCGCAGCGTGTGGCGATGGCTGTGGGAGTTCTAGCGACGGCTGTGCTGGCAGGCTGCACATCGACGTCGTCGCCGCCGCAGGCATCGGCCGGATCGGCCACGCCGACGACGACTGCTTCGAGTGCCACGCCATCGGCATCGATCAGCGGTTCCGGCAGCGGCAGTCCCACCAGCAGCACCAGCACCAGCGCCGGCAGCCCTAGCAACCCGAGTAGCGCCGGCAGCCCGAGTAGCCCTGGCAGCTCCAGTGCCCCCGGCATCCCCCAAAAGTGCCTGTCGGGGACATTCGCCGTGGTCGTCCCCACCACCGACAACGCCGTGCGCAGCGCCTGTGTGCACATGGGGACCGCAGTGGCGTTTGAGTTCATCGCGTTGCGCGGCGTCACCTGGAGCGCTCCGGTCGCCTCCGACCCTTCGGTGGCGTCGATCAGCGATCAGGTCGAGCCGATCGGGACGCGGCACGACCAAGTCAGGCTGCTGCGTCCCGGAACCGTCACCTTCAGCAGCTCCAGCAGCTACGGTCCGGATCCGCACGGCCCGGCGTCGCGGCTATGGACGCTGACCCTGACCGTCGTCCCCTGACGCGGCGAACAGCTCCATCAGGAGTCCCGCTCCGGCTTCCGGAGCCCGGACCTCCAGGTGCAGGCTCGGTCCGTCGAGATGCAGCCGGAAGTCGAAGAACGCGCAGCACTCCTGTTCCTGGGCGGCCAGTCCCGCGACCGCTGCCGCGCGGTCGGCGGGCAGCGTCAGCCGGAGGCCGCCGGGGATCGTGACGCGGATCGCGCCGGCCAGGACCTCCTGCCACTGAGCCACCCGGTCGCCCATGTCGCCGGCGGCCAGCGTGCAGGCCACCGGTACCGGTGCAGGCCCGGAGCCGAGCAGCGACGTGCACTGCGCATCGCAAGGCTCGGCGCGGTCGGGCAGTGTGTCCAGGTGGCTCAGCGTGTCACGCACCATCGAGCTGAACTCCGCCAGGCCGGCGGCCCGCCGGTCGGCTTCGGCCAGCCGATTCGCGAGGCGCGGCCGCAGGTCGGCCTTGACCTCCGCGCACGCTCCCGCCTCCCAGACGGCCAGCAGCTCGGCGATCTCCTCCAGCGGCAGGCCCAGATGCTTGGCCGCGCTGATGAAGCCCAGACGGCGTACGGCGTCGTCGCCGTAGAGGCGGTAGCCGGCATCGGAGCGTTCGGCCGCCAGCAGCCCGGAGCTCTCGTAGAAGCGCAGCGTGGTGGCCGGGACGCCGGAGCGTTCGGCCAGCTGAGAGATCCGCATCGTGGTCATGCTTCGACGGTAAACCTTCGACTCGACTCGAAGGTCAAGGGTGGCCGGGCCGCCGGCGCCTCACGACGCCCTCGGCCTGATCAGACCGTGAGCAGCACACTGCGGCTAAGGCACGTAGAGGATCTTCGCCTTGTAGCGCGGGTGCTGAGCTGCGAACTGCCTGAGCGTCGCTGCCAGCACCTTGTCCGACACGACGATGCGGACCGGGACCTTGTTCGACGTGATGATGTGCTCCAGGATCTTCAGGCTCGCCCTGGCCTGAGGCGACCACTCGCCCTTGGCCGGCAGTCCGGTCAGGCCGTAGAGCTCGGTGGTGCGGTTGATCTGGGAGGCGGTCGCGTGCAGGTCGCGGTTCGCGATGCCGGCCAGCAGCGACATGTTGAGGTTGATGATGCCCGAGGGCGATGAGGCGACGATGGTCGGCACGCCGTCGGTGTAGACGCCGAGACGCTGCTGGGCGTGCAGCTGGTGGCCGTAGTCGGCGACGAAGGTGTGGCCGCCGGTCCACAGCTGGGCCCACGTGGAGTCGGTGCCGGGCTGGAAGCGCGGCCAGTTGATGTAGGCCGGAGCGAAGGCCACCGCGCCCGCGGCCAGGGCGGCGATGACGGCGGCGATCGCGTTCTCGGCCTGGCGGATCGGCCACGGCTTGCCGAAGCGGCGGGTCCGGGACTTCGCGCTCTTCGGGCGCGTCGCAGGCCACAGATTCACCAGGCCGCCGAGGCCCACGAGGCACATCAGGACCAGCCCGTTGAGCGACTTCTCGACGTAGTAGCGGGTCGAGCTGTGGTGGACGAGCTCGACCTGTAGGGCGATCTGCACGGCTCCGGTCACCGCCAGCGCGCCGAGTGCGGCCCTGGCGTGGGGGAGCCGGCGGGTCGCCGGGTTCGCCAGCGCGACGGCGGCGGCCACTCCGACGGTCAGCACCACGTGCCAGGGCAAGGCGATGATGAACCCGTCGGTGTTGAAGCGCGTTCCGATGCTGAGCCCGGAGACGGCCAGCAGCGGCGCGGCCACGAGCAGCGCGATGCCCAGCGTCCCGATCGCGACCGTCGGCTTTCCGGACTTGGATCGGCGCTTGATGAACCTTCTGCGATAGACGATGAGCGCCGCCACGAGGACGAACGTGATGTGCGGAAGCAACAGCGGGTGGCCGAAGACCACGGCCACGAACGCGCTGCCGGCCGACATCGCCTGTTCCCAGACGTTCCGCGGCGGCCGGAGGATCACGGCCATGCCGGCGACCAGGAAGACACACGCGAAGACGACGCTGTCGAAGCCCTGCCACACGTAGCTCAGGAAGTACCCGGTGGCCAGGAACGCTCCCACGCCCGCCGTCACGAACACCGAAGGAAGCCGCAGCCGATCGGTCGCCATCGGCCCGATCATCCGCCGCGCGGCCCATGCGGCGGCGAGGACCAACAGCCCGAACGAGATCAGGGTGTACCAGTAATAGCGGACGAACTCGTCGAGCGGAGCGCCCGGCTTGGCGTTGCCGTGGACGAAGCAGTCGACGATCGCGTAGACCATCTGCATGCCGGACGGATAGGTCCGCGCGCCGGGCAGCGCCTGCCAGCTGACTCGGCTGAAGTGCGCGAACGCGTACGACTGGCCGTTGCGCACCACGTCGAACATCGCGAACTGCCGCAGCCGGTCGGCCAGCAGCGCCGAATAGTCGAACCGCTTCCAGAAGTCGCCGTGCGTCGTCGGCCATGCGGCGATGGTCGTGGCGGCGGCCCCGCTGAGGATCGCGATCCCGTCGGCGGCGGCGAAGTGCCTCGGCAGCCGGAAGGGACGGCGGGTCGCGAACGACAGGGTGATAAGAGTGCTGAGAGCGAACCCGCCGACCGCCACGGGATCCAGTCCCCACGGCCAGAAGCTGATCACGAGCCCGCCGACGATGGCGGACCCGGCGAGCATCACGAGCGCGGCCATGACGCGGTCGAGGACCGTTGAGCCGTAGCGGTTGAGCGCTGTCGTGCCCAGGATGATGGCGACGAGCGTGACGAGATCGAGCTTGGCGGCGTGGGCCGTGTATGCGAACAGCCAGGCTGCCGCGACAGAGGCGACGGCTTGCAGCGGTCGGGACGCGATGAGCGTGGACGTGGTGAAGGTCGACGCGGTGAACTTGGACGCCGTGAGCTCGGACGCGGTGAGGGTTCGCTTTCGGTCTCCGCTACGGCGTCGGAGCGGTGCGTCGGTGAGGGCTGATTCGTCGTCTGAGCGCTCTGGCGGGTTTTCGTCAGCCTCGGCGTCGGCCGTGATCGTCAGCAGATCGCTCTCCGACGCCGACGAACCGGCCGCGGCGGTGTTCGCCGCGGCCGTGATCCGTTCGCGCACCTTTCAGGAACCGCTGGAGGTACTGGTGCCGGCCGGGCTCGACGGCGCCGAGGAACTGCCGGTCGGCGTCGGCGTCGTGGGCTGCGTCGACGGCGGCGAGCTCGGCGGGGTGGGCGACCACGGGGTGGTCGGCGAGCTCCACGGGGTGGTCGGGACGGTGGTGGTGGGCACGGTCGGGGTCGGGCTCGGCCTGGTCCAGGTGGAGCTCGGGACCGGCGTCGTGGGCAGGGTGCTGCTCGGCCAGGTCGAGGGGCCGGTGCTCGGCGAGGTCGACGGCTGGCTGGAGCTGGCGGGCGTGCTCGGCGGGGTGCTCGACGGCGTGGTCGGCAGGCTGCTGCTCGGCGAGGTCGGCGGCGTGGTGCCGGTCGGCGGGCCCGACGGGGTGCCGGTCGGGTGCCAACTGCTCGGCGCGCCGGTCGGCCGGCCGGTCGGGGTGCAGGTCGGCATGGTCGGGATGTTGGTCGGAATGCCGGTGGGGATCCCCGTCGGGATGCCGGTGGGGATGCCCGTGGGCACGCCGCTCGGGATGCCGCCGGTCGGAAGTCCGGTCGGGACACCGGTGGGCAGCCCCGTGGGCACGCCGGTCGGCAGGCCTGTCGGGAGACCGGTGGGAACGCCGGTCGGGCCGCCGTTCCCGCAAGGGTTGGTCGGGCAGGTCGGAGAGCTGGTGGGGATCCCGGTCGGGATGCCAGTGGGGATGCCGGTCGGGATCCCCGTGGGGATGCCTGTGGGAATACCGGTCGGAATACCTGTGGGGATCCCGATACTCGTCGGGACACCGGTGGGGATTCCGGTGGGAATGCCGGTCGGGATCCCCGTGGGGACGCCGCTCGGAATCCCCCCTGTCGGCACCCCGGTCGGAACGCCACTGGGCACCCCCGTAGGGATCCCGCCGTTTCCCCCGCTACAAGCCGCGAGCTGCTTCCCGTCGTCATGTGTGAAGGCCAGAGCCGCCGTCACCGTCAGCCCGACCAAAGCCACTGCGCTCGTGAGCGTCGCTCCGTTGCGCGCAGTCGTGGACAAACCCCTGAGCACGAATCCCCACCCCTGTGAATACTGAAGTCCCCAACCCGGCAGAACCCGCTGGACAGCCGTCTGCGCCCTCATCAGAACACTGAGATCAACTTCGCGGGCGGCTCAGTGTATCCAGGTCCGGCTTTCGCGTCGAACAACTTCTCGTGTCGGAAGGGCCCTGCTGTCCGACAGGTGGACCGCGCCACTTGACACGCGGTTGAGGGTCTGTCTCGTCGGCGCCGCCGGAGTTCGTCGACGGATCCCGAGCGCTGCCAGCGCTCGGTGAGGCCGCGACACCGCTTCGACAGTGGCTTGCGAGCGGCCCCGCTTACCGTGGCGCCATCACATCAGACAGTTGATATCGCGCGCTTGGACGCGCGCTCCTTCGTCGCGTTTTCGCGAAGAACCTTTTGAAGGGTCGTAGGTAGGCGTGAACATATTTCGGGGGATGCGCCGGCGCGGTGCCGACGCATTGCGGCGGCACCGCGCCGGTGTCGTGGCGATCGCGTGGTCGGCGCTGGTGATGGGGATCCAGGGAGCGCGGTTGGGGCGCTGGATCGTCGACGACGCGGGGATCAGCTTCGCCTACGCCCGCAACCTCGCCGAGGGGCACGGCCCGGTGGTGCAGGCGGGTGCCGCGCCGGTGGAGGGCTATTCGGATCCCACGTGGGTCGCGGTGCTGACGATCGGTCGACTGCTCGGGCTGTTCGACCACGGCGCGTGGTTCGGCGTGCCGGATTACGTCTTGTACCCGAAGGCTGTGGCGCTGCTCTGCGTCGCGGGGATCCTGATCTGCTTCTACGCCGCGTGCCTGGCGCTCCTGCCGAGCCGTCGGACCGCTGCGGTCGTCACCGCCGGGGCGGGGACGGCTTTGGCCTTCGTGCCGGCGTTCGTCATCTGGTCGTTCTCCGGCCTGGAGAACCCGCTCTACGCACTGCTGATCACGGCTGTCGCGGTCCTGCTGCTGCGCTCGGTTGTGGACGGCTCCGATGCTTCCCGTGGTGCTGATGGCTCCAGCCGGCTGCTTTCTCGGCGAACGGCTCTCGCCGTCGGCGTCCTAGCCGGCTTGACCGCACTCACTCGGCCGGACGGCATCATCTACGTCACCGTCTATCCGGTGGTCGTCCTCCTTCTCGTGCGGCGAAGCCAGATCCGTGAGGCGATCCGATCCTGTGGCTTCTTCGCGCTGACGGCCCTCGGCATCCCCGGCGTCTACGAACTCTGGCGCCGTCTCGAGTTCGGCCGCTGGTTGCCGAACACCGCGGTGGCCAAGGCGCAGGCGAGTCCGGCGGTCGATGATCTGAACCGGGTCTCCGACGTCCTGCAGTACCCGGGGCTCGTCATCTCCCTGGTCGCCGTCGCGGTGGTGGTCGCGGGATTGGCAGCGGTCCCGGCGTTGCGGCGCCCGATGACCGCGATCCTCGTGCCGCTCTCCGTGGCGCTGGTGGCGTACTGCCTGCTGAATCAGGACTGGATGGGGCAGCTCCGGTTCTCCACGCCGGTCTGGCCGCTGGCCGTGCTGGCCACTGCGCTTTGCACCGCGCGGCTGGTCGTCAAGCAGGGTCTGCGGCGTCGCATCGGCTTGGTCGGCGGGCTCGCTGGGGCGGTGTACCTGGCCTGGGGCGTGACGGGACCGATGTTGTCGGACAGCGCGGCGCGGCCCGTGGTGCCGCTGTGTGTCGTCGCCAACGAGAACGGCGAGCTGTTCAACGAGTTCGCGGACATCGCCGGTGTCCAGCATGGCAGCCTTCTGCTCCCCGACCTCGGCGGCACCGCGCTGACGAGTCGATTGCAGCTGCGGGACACCGCCGGCCTGGTCGACGCGACGGTCGCGGACTACCTGCACAAGCAGGACCTGGCCGGGCTGCGTGACTACATCTTCGACACCATGCGTCCGACCTTCATCCAGACCCATGGCGCTTGGTCGCCGACTCTGATGTCCGGGCCGGGCTTCGATCCGCGCATGCTGCGGGACTACACGCAGATCTATCCGTCGGCTCCGGCGGCGCCGAGCGCCAGTAGCGACTGGGTTCGTACGTCGGATCTCAAGGATCCGTCGGTGGTGGCGAAGCTGCGTGCCTACGCCAAGACGGCTGTGGCGGGGCAGGCCCGGTTCGAGAGGCGTACGCCGGTCGGCGACTGCACTGCCCGGTTGAGCGTCGGGGAGGCGCTGGCCCGGCATTAGCCCGGCCTGGCCCTGCCTCTACGGCGCCGACGGGCACGGCGACGCGCACGGCGACGGCAAGGCGGGCGCGGGCCACGTCTCGATTCCTTGCGGAGGCGGAAGATCGGCCGCCTCCGGGACACCCAGATCCGAGAAGATGGCCAGCGCCGCCTGCCGGTGTTCGCCGGCCCGGCGGGCGTCGCCGGTCATCAGCGCGCGGGATAGGCCGTGGTGCGCTCGGGCTTGCTCGTACCGGTTCACGAGCGTCGTGGCCAGGTCGAGGGCTTCGAGGTAGCGCGCGAGGGCCTCCTGCCGCTGGCCGGCCAGCAGCAGGGTGGCGGCGTAGTCGTTGATGATCGCGGCCTCGGCGGAGCGCTCGCCGATCTCGCGGACCAACTCAAGGCTCTGCCGATGGTGGTCGAGCGCTCGGCTCATCTTGCCGCGCTGCCGGTAGAGCAGGCCTTGGAAGTTGAGCGTGACCGCGACGTTCGGCCGGTCGCCGTTCTCCTCGTTGAGGCGCAGCGCGAGCTGGTGGTACTTGAAGGCCTCGGCGATCCGTCCGCTGCGCTGGAGGGACAGGGCGAGGAAGACCGCTGCGACGCCCTCGCCGCGGCGGTCGCCGACCTCGCGGCTGACGGCCAGCGCACGCCGGTGGTAGCCGATGGCGCCGTCGTTGCGGCCCAGCACGAGCAGCGCGTTGCCCAGGGACAGGAGGTTGGTGGCCTCGCCCGGGAGGCTGCCTTCCTCGCCGCGTTCGGCTTTGGCGCGCTGGAACAGTTCCAGGGCGACCCAGTGGTGACCGATCGCCTCGGTGTAGCGTCCGGCGTTGATCGCGAGCAGCCCGAAGTCGCCGGAGACCTCGGCCTGGCCGTCCCGGTCGCCGTGGGCCTCGTAGCCGGATCGGGCCCGGTCGAGCAGGCTCAGGGCCTCGTCGCCGCGGCCGACGTGGTGGTAGGCCAGGCCGAGCGCTCGCTGGATCGCGGGGCGGGCGGCCGGGTCGCTCGCGTGGTCGAGAACGCTGTGGGCCTGCTGTCCGGCGGTGATCCAGTCCTGGAAGTGGCCGCGCAGGTGGAAGAACGTGCCCAGGAGCCAGGGGAGCTGCCAGGCGTGGGCGTACCAGCCCTCGGCGGCGGCGAAGACGATGGCCGCCACGAGGTTGGGGCGTTCTTGTTCGCACCAGGCGATCGCCTCGGCTTGGTTCGCCATCGGGGGGATGGCGGCCGGCGGGTGGGTCAGGTGGATCTCGGGCTTGCGCGTTGTCGGGCTGATGAGGTCGGCGGCCCGGTGGGACGCGGCCAGGTAGTAGTCGAGGAGCCGGGCGATGGCGGTGCGTTGTTCGGTGTCGGTGTCGGTGTCGGTGTCGGTGTCGGTGTCGGTGTCGTCGGCTTCGGCAAGCGGACTTGCGGCTTCGGCGGCGTGCCGGGCGTGGGCGCGCAACAGGTCGTGGAAGCGGTAGCGGTCGGCGGCGGGCTGCATGAGCAGGTGGGCGTCGAGGAAGTCTTCGAGCCCCTGTTCGGCGGTGGCGGGGTCGACGCCCGCGACGGCGGCGGCGAGGAACCTGTCGAAATCAGGGCCCGGATGTGCTCCGAGGGCACGGAACAGGAACTGCTGTCCTTCCGTGAGCTGCTGGTAGGAGACGGTGAAGGTTGCGGCGACGCTCGTGTCCTCGGCGGCCAGCTCGGACAGCCGGTGGCGTTGGTCGCGCAGGCGTTCGGCCAGGTGCGCGATGCTCCAGGCGGGCCTGGCGGCCAGCCGCGCGCCGGCGATCCGGATCGCCAGCGGCAGGTTGCCGCACAGGTCGAGGACCTCGCGGGTGGCTTCGGGCTCGGCGTCGAGGCGGTGCCGACCGGTGATGGCGCCGAGGAGGTGGAGCGCGTCGTCGGGCGGGAGGACGTCGAGCGACAGGGAGCGGGTCGCGGTCAGGGCCAGGAGCCGGCGGCGGCTGGTGATCAGGACGAGGCAGCCGGCGGCGCCGGGGAGCAGCGAGCGCACTTGCGCGGTGCCGGCGGCGTTGTCGAGGAGGACGAGCATGCGGCGGCCGGCGAGTTTGGCGCGCCAGAGCGCGGCGCGTTCTTCGAGCGTGTCAGGGATCTGATCGTCCGCGACGCCCAGTTTCGTCAGCAGGCTGGACAGGGCGGCGGCCGGTTCGACGGGTTGGCGGCCCGGGGTGTGGCCGCGCAGGTCGATGAAGAGTTGGCCGTCGGGGCAGCGTGCGGCGAGGCGGTGAGCGAGGTGGACTACGAGCGCTGTTTTGCCGACGCCGGCCATGCCGTCGATCGCCATCACGGTCGGGGCCAGAGCTTGGTCCGGGTCCTCGGGGAGGGCGGCCAGCAGCCATGCGACCGCTTCGCGGCGTCCCATCAGGTCGGCTATGTCGCCCGGAAGGTCGCTGCGGGAGGCGATGGCCGGGATCGGTGTCGGTGGTGGGGCTGGTCTTGGTGCCGGTGCCGGTGCCGGTTCTGGCTCTGGTTCTGGTTCTGGTTCCGGTTTCGGCCTTGGCCGGGGCTCCGGCGTCGGGCCTGGGTCTCGGCGCTCGTCGTCCAGGAGAAGTTGCTGATGGAGGCTGCGGAGCTCGGTCGAGGGGTACGTGCCGAGCCGGTCTCGCAGGCGTGCCTGGATTTCGTGGTAGCGGTCCAAGGCTTCTGCCTTGCGTCCAGCCGCTGCCAATGCGGCGATGAGGTGCCACCAGGATGTTTCGCGCAGCGGGTGCTTCGCGACGGTCGCGCGGAGCTCGACGATGGTGTCCGCGTGCCGTCCGGCGGCGAAGTCGAGCTCGATGCGGCGGTCGAGGGCTGCGAGGCGTTCCTCGACGAGCGTCGGCACCGCGTCGCGGCGCAACTCCTCGGAGGCCAGGCCGTCCAGCGGCTCGCCGCGCCACAAGGCCAGCGCCTCGACCAGCAAGGCGCGCGCCGCCCGGGGGTCGCGCGCCGCCACGGCCGCGGCCTCACCGGCGAGCCGGCGGAAGCGCCACAGATCCACCTGGTCGGGCTCCAGGTCGAGGAGGTAGCCGGTGGGCGTGGTGCGGATGGCGTCCGCGCCGAGGACGCGGCGCAGGCGCAGGACGTGGTTCTGCAGGCTGCCGGCGGCGGATTGCGGGAGGTGGGAGTCCCAGACGGCTTCGATGAGCGCGGAGGTCCCGACCGGACGGCCGACGGACAGCGCGAGCGCGGCCAGCACGACGGTCATGCGCCCGCCGCCGGTCCGGACCAGCTGGCCGGCCCGGCGTATCTCGACGGGACCGAGGAGGTTCACGGTCACGGGGGTGTCCATCGAGGTCGGTCCTTTCACCTCGCTGTTGAGGGACGCCGACCTCACGCACGCTCAGTCCCACGAGCGAGAGCTCCAGACGACTTGTTTCCTGCACTGCGCACACCGGAATCCGGGAGGTGACGAGGATGCCACCCGGAAAGACGTGTCCGTCCAACCCGCCGCTGTCAGATCGCTGTCAGGACCTGTCAGCACGCTGCTACGGCAGCCGGGGCCGCGGTCTTCGCGCCCCCCGCCCACGGCGAGCTGCCTTCCGCCGAGCCCCCGATGCGTTCACGCGAAGGGGACGCGTCGGGGCAGGGTGGGGTTGAGTGCGGGCGGGGTGTTCGCTGGGGTGCGCGTGCGGGGGCCCGTGCTACCCGGCCGCGCCGTCGAGACCCAGCACCTTGCGCAGCACGCTCTCCAACAAGGCGCGGGCATCCCCGGCCTCGGCTCCCTCCACGGATCGCCACGCGACGAACCCGTCCGGCCGGACCAGCACCGCCCCGTCCGGCCCGATGCCGTACGCGGCCGGCCAGTCGGTGTCCGCCTCGGCGCGCACCGTGCCGCCCTCGCCGACCGTGTGACACGCGAGCGGGACGCCTGTCTCCGCCGCCGCAGCGGTCGCCGCCTGCTCCCACTCGCTCCCACGTCGCGTGAGCAGCACCGGGACGCGTTCGAACAGGTCGAGCGTGGAAATCCTCTCGCCGTCCTGCTCCAGCCACACGTGCGGGGCCCGCGTCCCGGGCTCGCCGGTGGCTGCGAAGTTCTCGGGGACGATCGGGGCCGTCGCGTCCGCGTCCACGAGCGCGCCCACGGTGTATCGGTAGCCGAGTGCCACCGACAGGACCGAGGTGCGGCCGCCGCCGGCGGGGGCGTCGAAGCCCGGGTGGCGGTGTTCGGCGGACCTGAGTGCGGCGCGCGCCGCGGTCTCCACCGCTACCGGGCGCCGCTCCGCCTCGTACGTGTCCAGCAGCTCGGGGCCGCCCCAGCCGCCGAGGACGGCCGCCAGCTTCCACGCCAGGTTGTGCGCGTCCTGGATGCCGGTGTTGGAGCCGAAGGCGCCGGTCGGCGGCATTTCGTGCGCTGAGTCGCCGGCGAGGAAGACCCGGCCGGCGCGGTACCGGTCGGCGACGCGCTCCGCGGCGTGCCACGGCGCGCGGCCCGTGATCTCGACCTCGAGGCCGGGGACGCCGACACCCGCCCTGATGTGCGCGATGCAGCGCTCGTCGGTGAAGTCCTCGACGGTCTCGCCGCTGTCCGGGTGCCACGGCATGTGGAAGACCCAGTGCTCCCGGTTGTCCACCGGCAGCAGGGCGCCCGCACCGGCCGGATCGGTCAGGTAGCAGGCGATGAACCGGCGGTCGCCCACCACCTCGGCCAGGTCCCGGGCCCGGAAGGTGACGCTGATGTTGTGGAACAGGTCGCCCCGGCCGCTCTGGCCGATGCCGAGCCGCTCGCGGACCGGGCTCCGCGGGCCGTCGGCGGCGACCAGGTAGTCGGCGATCACCGTGCTGCGACGTCCGGTTGAACGGTCCACTACTTCCGCTCGGACGCCGCCACCGCCATCGCCGTAGGCGTCACCACCGCTGCCATCGCAGTCCTGTTCGAAGGAAACCAGCTCGGTCCCGAACCGAATCGCGGCCCCGAGCTTCTCCGCATGCTGCAGCAGCACCGGCTCCAGGTCGTTCTGGCTGCACAGGCACCACGACGCCGGGCTGAACCCCGCCGTCCGCCCACCCGGATCGATCTGCCGGAACAGCCACTCCTGCTCCTCCCCGGCGAGAGTGTTCGCCTGCAGGATGCCGTGGTTCTCGCGCAGCACCGACGCCGCCTGCCGGATGTCGGAGTCCAGCCCGGCGACGCGGTACAGCTCCATCGTGCGCAGGTTGTTCCCGCGGCCGCGCGGATGGTGCGACGTGCGCGAATGGCGCTCGACCAGCATGTGGGGCACGCCGAGGCGGCCCAGGAACACCGACGTGGACAGCCCCACGAGGGAGCCTCCGACGACGAGTACCGGTACCCGTTGCTCAATCCGCTCGTTCACGGTGCGGCTCCAATCCTGGCGTCAGTGGTTGTCCATGCCGTTCGTACCGCCGCGGCAGTCGCGGGGCACCTTCTGGATCCGCCGTAAGCGTGCCGGTTGCGCGAATTTCGCCCGGATGGATGCGAATCGTCGCGCCGCCGGAAGACCTCGGAAACGATCTGGTGGTCAGGCAACCTGAAAGTGAGATCGATGATGCCCCAGCCATCTGCCGTCCTCGACGAGCGCACCCGCCCCACCGACTCGCGCTTGCGCGTCGTCCTCCTGCTGGACGTCCAAGACGGCGAGCAACAACGCTTCCTCGAGGCGTACGAACAGATGCGCTACCAGGTCTCGGCCGTCCCCGGACACCTCACCGACCAGCTGTGCCAGTCCACCGAGGACCCGCTGCGCTGGCTGATCACCAGCGAGTGGGAGGCGGCCGAGCCGTTCCTGGCCTGGCTGGACAGCCCCGAGCACCGCGAGATGGTCAAGCCCCTGAGCAACTGTGTGCGGGACACCCGCTCGCTGCGCTTCACGGTCTTCAAGGAGACCTTCGGGAACCAGGGCATCGACAGCAAGATGCCGCCGAGGGAGCGCAACGGATCCACGCGTCCGGCCGCCCTCGGGCCCGGCCCGGACGGCATCATCCGCCACGCGCTCACCTTCACCGTGAAGCCCGGCAGCGAGCAGACGGTCGCCGGCATCCTCGCCGGCTACACCTCTCCGGCGTCACGCGTCGACGACAGCACCCGGCTCGTCCGCACCTCGCTGTTCATGCGCGGCAACCACGTCGTCCGCTCGGTCGAGGTCGTCGGCGATCTGGTCGCGGCGCTGCGCCACGTCGCCGCGCAGCCCGAGGTCAGGGCCGTCGAAGAGGCCATCAACCCCTACCTGGAGCAGGCCCGGGACCTGAACGACCCGCTGGCCGCCCGGGACTTCTTCCTGCGCGCCGCGCTGCCGGCCGTCGACCACCACGCGCGGACCACCCAGCAGCCGGCCGAGGAGCCGGAACGCCACGCGTACTTCTACCCGGTCCGCACCGGCTGCGGCGCCGCCGTGGCCGAGTTCCTGTCCCGCCAGGACAAGGCCGCGATGGACGACCCCGCCTCTCCGCTCGTGCGCAGCACCATCTTCCAGCGCGACGACCGGGTGGTCCGCATGGTCGACGTGACCGTCGCCCCGCAAGCGAATCCGGCGGCGGCGCTCGGGGTCAGGAGCCCACGAGCCGGCGCCGTCCTGGCCCGCCTCGTCCGCGGGGCCCCGGACCTGCGCGACGACGACGGCCGCCGGGCCGCGATCGACCACTGGAAGCTGACGTCGATCACCGACCGGCGCTCACCAGAGGTCTGAGACGCCGGCCGAAGACTCGGGCCGAAGACGCGGGCCGGCCACTCCGGCCGACCGCCCAGGCCGAAACCCACGCGGGTGCGAGCACACCCGGACCGACCCCGTCGGCCGACGCTCGATCCGCGACCCGAAAGCCCGGCATCCCTGCCGGGCGACCCAAGCTCGAGGGGAAGACTGCCGTGACCACGAACCTGCCCCGCGTCGTCGCCGTCGACGACGCTCCGTCGAACCGTCGCCGCGGCGGCGACCTGCGCGCCATGCTCACCCCGACCGCGGTCGGCGCCACGAGCGGATTCATGGGACTCGCCATCGTCCAGCCCGGAGAACGCATCGGCGAGCACTACCACCCGTACTCCGAGGAGTTCGTCTTCGTCGTCAGCGGCGACCTCGAGGTCGACCTCGACGGCACCCCCCAGCCGCTGCGCCCGGACCAGGGCCTGATGATCCCGATCGGCATGCGCCACCGCTTCCGCAACGTCGGCACCACCGAGGCCCGCCTGGTGTTCCACCTCGGCCCGCTGGCCCCGAGCCCGGAACTGGGCCACGTCGACACCGAGCACGACTCCTGCGCGCACACGTCGCAGGCGTTCGAGCCCGTCAAGGCGGGCGAACAAGCCGAGGCCGTCCGATGATCCGTCGGGCGGCGGTGACCGGGATCGGCGTGGTGGCGCCCGGCGGGACCGGCGTCCCGGCGTTCTGGGACCTGCTCACGGCGGGCCGCACAGCCACCCGCGGCATCACCTTCTTCGATCCCGAAGGCTTCCGCTCCCGCATCGCCGCCGAATGCGACTTCGACCCCGCCGCCTGCGGCCTCACCGCCGAGGAGATCGAACGCAACGACCGCTACGTCTGGTTCGCGCTCGCCGCCGCGAGCGAAGCGATCCGGGACAGCGGCCTCGACCTGGAGAAGGCCGATCCCTGGCGGCTCGCGGTGTCGCTCGGCACCGCGGTCGGCGCCACGACCCGCCTGGAGCGCGACTACGTCGAGGTCAGCGTCGCCGGCAAGGCCTGGGACGTCGACCACCGCCGCGCCGCGCCCCACCTTCAACGCGCCTTCATGCCCAGCACCCTCGCCTCGGCGGTCGCCGAGCGCTTCGGCGCCTCCGGGCCGGTCCAGACCGTCTCCACCGGCTGCACCTCGGGCCTGGACGCCGTCGGCTACGCCGCGCGCGCCATCGAGGAGGGCCGCGCCGACATCGTCATCGCAGGAGCCTGCGACTCGCCGATCTCGCCGATCACCGTCGCCTGCTTCGACGCCATCAAGGCCACCTCGGCCCGCAACGACGACCCGGAGCACGCCTCCCGTCCCTTCGACGCGAGCCGGGACGGATTCGTGCTCGGCGAGGGCGGGGCCGTGCTGATCCTGGAAGAGCTGGAGCAGGCCCGCCGGCGCGGTGCGCAGATCTACGCGGTGCTCGGCGGATTCGCCACCTTCGGCAACGCCCACCACATGACCGGCCTGACCCAAGAAGGCCGCGAGATGTCCGAGGCGATCGACCGGGCCCTGGACCACGCACTGCTCGACCCGTCCGACGTGGACTACGTCAACGCCCACGGCTCGGGCACCAAGCAGAACGACCGCCACGAAACCGCCGCGGTCAAGCGCTCGCTCGGCGCGCACGCGTACAAGACCCCGATGAGCTCGATCAAGTCGATGGTCGGCCACTCCCTCGGGGCCATCGGCGCGATCGAGTTGGCCGCCTGCGCCTTGGCGCTGCACCACGGGGTCGTCCCGCCGACCGCCAACTACAGCCGGCCCGACCCCGAGTGCGACCTCGATTACGTTCCGAACAGCGCGCGCGAACTCCCGCTGCGCCACGTTCTCTCGGTCGGCAGCGGTTTCGGCGGCTTCCAGTCGGCTGTCGTGCTCAGCCGGGAGGAGGCTTCCCTATGAACGGGTCAGGAGCCCGCCAGCGCGCGGTGATCACGGGGATCGGCGTGGTGGCGCCCAACGGCGTCGGCACCGACGACTTCTGGAAGGCGACGTGTCAGGGCGCTTCGGTGCTCGCCCCGATCGACCGCGAGGGGTGCGAGCAGTACCCGCTGCGCGTCGCGGGCCTGGTCAAGGGGTTCGACCCGGCGCAGTTCGTCGAGGAGCGCGTACTCGTCGCGACCGATCGGTTCACGCATTTCGCCATGGCCGCTGCCGCCATGGCCCTCGACGATGCCGGGCCGCCGGTCGACGAGGACGACCCCTTCGGCATCGGCGTCGTCACGGCGGCCGGCTCGGGCGGAGGCGAGTTCGGCCAGCGGGAGCTCCAGCAGTTGTGGAGTCAGGGCCCTCATCATGTCGGGCCGTATCAGTCGATCGCCTGGTTCTACGCCGCCAGTACCGGACAGATCTCGATCCGCGGCGACTTCAAGGGGCCGTGCGGCGTGGTGGCCAGCGATGAGCCCGGTGGCCTGGACGCGGTCGCCCATGCTGCCCACGACGTCGCGCGGGGCACCAACGCGGTCGTGGTCGGGGCCGCCGAGGCGCCGATCGCTCCCTATTCGATGGTGTGCCAGCTCGGATATCGGGAGCTCAGCAGGGTCGCCGAGGCCGAGCAGGCCTATCTGCCGTTCAGCGAGCGGGCTAGCGGATTCGCCCCCGCCGAGGGCGGAGCCTTCTTCGTGCTCGAAGACGAGGCGACGGCGAGGAACCGCGGCGCTCGGATCAGAGCGGTCGTGGCCGGTCACGCGGCGACCTTCACCGGCGCGTCCCGGTGGCCGGAATCGCGCGAGGGACTCGCTCACGCCATGCGGGGCGCACTCGCCGAGGCAGCCTGCGCGCCGGAAGAGGTGGACGTCGTGTTCGCCGACGCGCTCGCCGTGCCCGAAGCCGACCGGGCCGAGGCGTCGGCCTTGGCCGACGTCCTGGGCGACCACGCCTCCCGCGTCCCGGTGACCGCTCCCAAGGCGGGTACCGGACGTGCTTACTGCGGCGGCTCGATGCTCGACGCGGCGGCTGCGGCCCTGGCCCTGGAACAGGGGCTGGTTCCGCCGACGCCGAACGTGACCGGCTGCGCGTACGACCTCGACCTGGTCACCGGCTTCGCCCGGGCGACCGCGCCGCGCACCGCCCTGGTGCTGAGCAGGGGCCTGATGGGCTCCAACTCCGCCCTGGTTCTCAGGCTCGGCTCCGAGTCCTGATTCCGCAGATGACCGTCCCGGAAGGGACCCGACCTAAGGAGCGATCCGTTGACTGTCGAACTGACCTCCACGGATTTGGCCACGTTGCTCAAGACGAAGGCCGGCATCACCGTCGACCCGCTCGACCTGGACCGGCCGGGCGCCACGTTCGAGGAGTTCGGCGTGGACTCGCTCGGGCTGCTGGCCGTCGTCGGCGAGCTGGAGAACCGCCACGGCCTGTCGATGACGTCGGCCGAGTCCGCGCAGTCCTCCGCCGAATTCCTGAACGCCGTCAACCTCTCCCTGAAGAAAGGGGCCTGAAATGCCCGGGCACACTGAGAACTCCGTGGTGATCAACGCTCCGCTGGACCTGGTGTGGGAGATCACCAACGATCTGGAGAACTGGCCCTCGCTGTTCAGCGAGTACGCGTCGGTCGAGGTGCTGGACCGCGACGGCGACCGCACGCGCTTCCGGCTCACGATGCACCCCGACGAGAACGGCAAGGTCTGGAGCTGGGTCTCCGAACGGGAGACGGACCGTGCGCAGCAGGCTGTCCGGGCGCGCCGGGTCGAGCCGGGACCGTTCGAGTACATGAACATCAAGTGGGAGTACAGCGAGGTCCCGGAGGGGACCCACATGCGCTGGGTCCAGGACTTCGAGATGAAGCCGACGGCCCCGGTCGACGACGAGGGCATGACGAAGCGGATCAACCACAACTCCCGGATCCAGATGGACCTGATCCGCGAGAAGGTCGAGAAGCGCGCGACGGAGGTGTGAGGCCGGTGCATCGCACTCTCATCGTGGCCCGGATGAAGCCGGGCTCCGCGGACGGGATCGCGGACATCTTCGCCGACTCCGACCAGGGCGAGCTGCCGCATCTCATCGGAGTTCGCGGCCGGAGCCTGTTCCAGTTCGGCGACGTGTACCTGCACCTGATCGAGTCCGACCGGCCGGCCGGACCGGAGGTCGCACGGCACACGTCGCATCCCGAGTTCCGGGCCGTCAGCGAACGGCTCGCCGCGTACGTCGACGCGTACGACCCGGAGACGTGGCGCGAGCCCAAGGACGCCATGGCCCGCGAGTTCTACCGCTGGGACCGGACCGGCCGGTCCGGCCCGGGCTGACCCGACTGATCGCTGCCGCGCTGTTTCGTAGGAGGAGGACTGGCCATGACCGCCATCGACGGTGCGCGGGATTCTCGTGCGTCGCACTGGGTACGGTGCGATGGCTGCTCCGGGCTGCTCTACGCGAAGCGGTTCGCCAGGATGCTGAAGGTCTGCCCGGAGTGCGCGCAGCACGGTCGGCTGACCGCGCCGGAGCGGCTGGAGCAGCTGCTCGACCCCGGGTCGGCCGAGCCGATCCTGGGTGGCCGGACGGTGCACGATCCGCTCGAATTCGTCGACAGCCGGCCCTATCCGGACCGGCTGCGCGACGCCAGGGCCGACACGGGGCTGTCCGAGGCCGTGGTGTGTGCCAGCGGCCTGATCGAGGGGCAGCCGGTGGTGGTCGCGGCGATGGACTTCCGGTTCCTGGGCGGAAGCCTGGGCTGTGCGGTCGGCGACATGATCACTCAGGCTGCTGCGATGAGTCTGGATCGGCGGATCCCGCTGCTGGTGGTGACGGCTTCGGGCGGAGCCCGGATGCAGGAGGGCGTCCTGTCGCTGATGCAGATGGCGAAGACGGCTCAGGCGTTCGCGGCGTTGGACGAGGCCGGGATCCTGACGGTGTCGTTGATCACCGATCCGACCTATGGAGGGGTGGCGGCGTCGTTCGCGACGTTGGCCGACGTGATCTTCGCCGAGCCCGGCGCGCGGATGGGGTTCGCCGGGCCGCGGGTGATCGAGCAGACGACGGGGGAGCGGCTTCCCGAGGGTTTTCAGACCGCTGAGTTCCTCATGCGGCACGGGATGGTGGACGACGTCGTGCCACGGGCCGGGCTTCGGCCGGCTCTGGCGCGGTTGCTGAGCCTTCGCCGGTCTGATGGCGATGGGCCGGCGACTGCCGAAGGCACAGTCGGTGCCAGTGCTGTCGGTGCTGTCGTCCGGGCTGCGGAGCACTTGACGGAGCGGGGGCCCTGGGAGACGGTACGGCTGGCCCGGCATCCGGAGCGCCCGACGACGCCGGACTACATTCGCCACGTCGTCGACGACTTCCAGGAACTGCACGGCGACCGCCTCGCCGAGGACTGCCCGGCCATCGTCGGCGGTACCGGTCTGGTGGCCGGGATCCCGGTGATGTTGATCGGCCATCACAAGGGCGGACCCGACCTGAGCGAGCGGCGGCGCCGGCGGTTCGGCATGGCGACACCGGCCGGGTACCGCAAGGCGGCGCGCTTGATGCGGATGGCCGCCAAACTCGGGCTGCCGGTCGTCACCCTCATCGACACGCCGGGAGCGAATCCGGGCCCTGACGCCGAGCGCGCCGGGCAGGCCGTCGCCATCGCCGAGAACCTGCGCTTGATGGCCCGGTTGCCGGTGCCGATCGTCGCCGTGCTGATCGGCGAGGGCGGCAGCGGCGGAGCGCTGGCCCTGGCCGTGGCCGACCGGGTTCTGATGAGCGCCAACGGGATCTACTCGGTGATCAGTCCCGAGGGCTGCGCCGCGATCCTGTGGAAGGCGCCGGAGGCGGCGAAGACGGCTGCCGCCGCGTTGCGGGTGCGAGCCGGGGATCTGCTGCGGCTCGGGGTCGTCGACGGGGTCGTGCCGGAGCCGCCGGACGGCGCCCACCGGGACCCCGCCGGCGCCGCGGCGCTGTTGGAGAACGCGCTGAAGACGACGCTTCGGGAGCTCATCCCGTGGGACGCGCAGCGGCTGATCGCCGAGCGCAGAGATCGTTTCCACCGGTTCGGGACCGAAGGGGCCGAGCCGGCGGGACCTGAGGAGAGGAGTGGGCCGTGACCGCCGACGTCAGGGATGAGGCCGCCATGAACGGGGTAGTGCGACGGCACGCGACGGTGATGCGGCCCGGGGTGCTCGGGCCCGAAACGGTCGACTTGGAGGCGATGTGCCGGCACATCGCGGAGCTGGCGCGGACGCGCACCGAGGCGCCTCGGCGGATCCGGGTGGAGCATTCGGGGACGGTGCTGGAGATCGAGTGGCCCTCGTCCGGGGAGCGGTCTGGGCCGCCCGCCGGTTTCGGCGCCGGGTTGGTCACCGGGCTCGGTTCCGGGAGCTCCACGCTGGCTGCGCACGTGGCCGAATCTTCTTCTGTGGCAACAGATCTGGCCGCTCTCGATGACGGGAGGCAGCGCGTGTGCGCTCCGATGATCGGGACCTTCTACCACTCGCCGGAGCCCGGCGCGCCGCCGTTCGTGGCGGTCGGGGACAGCGTCGTTCCCGGTCAGCAGATCGGAATCCTCGAGGTCATGAAGATGATGAGCTCGGTCGAGTCTCACGTCGCGGGGACCGTGCGGGAGATTCTCGTTCCCGACGGCGGTGCGGTGGAGTTCCAGCAGACGTTGATCGTCGTCGAGCCGACGACTCCTCGGTGACGGCGCCGGGAGCCGACATGTTCAAGACCGTGTTGATCGCCAACCGGGGCGAGATCGCGCTCCGGGTCGCCCGTACGTGCCGTGAACTCGGCATTCGTACGGTGGCCGTGCACTCCACCGCCGACCGCGAGTCGGCGGTGGTCCGGTTCGCCGACGAGGCGGTCCACATCGGGCCGCCCTCGGCGAAGGCCAGCTACCTCCACATGCCGTCGGTGATGGAGGCGGCTTTGCGAACCGGTGCCGATGCGATCCATCCCGGGTACGGGTTCCTGTCGGAGGACCCGGACTTCGCAGAGGTCTGTGAAGCACACGGGGTCACCTTCATCGGCCCGCCGCCGCGTGTCATCGAGAAGCTCGGCGACAAGGCCTTGGCGCGCCGGCTGATGGCCGAGGCCGGACTGCCGGTGCTGCCGGGCTCGTCGGGAGCGGTGACCGGTCTGGCGGAGGCCCGGAAGGTGGCCGACCGGATCGGGTATCCGCTGCTGCTCAAGGCGGTGGCCGGCGGAGGCGGCCGCGGCATCGCCGTGGTACGGGCCGGCGACGAGCTGGCGCAGGCGTTCCGGCAGACCAGCGCCCACGCCCGCGCGGTGTTCGGTGACGACCGCCTGTATGTGGAGCGCTTCGTGGAGGACGCGCGCCATATAGAGGTGCAGGTGCTGTGCGACCGGCACGGCAACGCGGTGCACCTCGGCGAGCGGGACTGCTCGGTACAGCGTCGGTACCAGAAGCTGATCGAGGAGGCGCCGGCACCGAACCTGCCGGACGAGCTGCGCCAGCAGATGTGCTCGGCGGCGGTGCACGGGGCCCTGGCGGTGGGCTACGTCGGCGCGGCGACCTTCGAGTTCGTGGTGTCCGGAGACGGCTCTTTCCACCTGATGGAAGTCAACTGCCGCCTACAGGTCGAGCACCCGGTCACCGAGATGAGCACGGGCATCGATTTGGTGCGCGAACAACTGCTCATCGCGGCCGGCCTGCCCCTGAGCATCCGGCAGGAGGAGCTGGCCCCCCGGGGCTGGTCGATCGAGAGCCGCGTGAACGCCGAGGACCCCGACCGCGACTTCGCCCCCACCCCCGGCCTGCTGACGGAGTTCATGCCCCCCGGCGGCCCCTTCGTCCGCGTGGACTCCCACGCCTACCCCGGCTGGCTGATGGGCCCGGACTACGACTCACTCCTGGCCAAGACAGTCGTCTGGGCACCCGACCGAGCCCAGGCCATCGCCCGCATGGACCGAGCCCTCGGCGAGTTCCGCGTCGAAGGCCACGGCCTGCGCACGACCATCGCCTTCCTCCGCGAGATCCTGGCCCACCCGGAATACCAGGCGGGCAGGCACACGACGGGCTTCGTCGCGGAGATGGCTGCGGCAGGACGGGAGGACGCGGCGGTGGTCGCTGCCGGGTAGCTGGACGCGGGACTCGTGCGCGGTCGCTGCCATGAAAGCGCGCAGATACTCGTGCGGGAAGCGGCAAAAACGGGCGGCTCCGACTTATGGAGGTTGGTGTAACGGAGCCGACCAGCTCGTTCGGTGGATCCTTCTCACCATAAGGGTGTTGTGTTCTGGGTCCCACGCCGCGTATGCGGGGCTTGCCCAAGCAGGCCGGGCCGGTGGTGTCAGGCCGAACGGAGCTGGACCACAGCAGCGTGTGAT
>Ga0207671_10002043_pt1 | contig 22165 bp, 23 predicted proteins | sample KBSC24metaG_FD_184352 | JGI IMG/M metagenome (GOLD analysis project Ga0207671, IMG submission 184352) | Corn rhizosphere microbial communities from Kellogg Biological Station, Michigan, USA - KBS C2-4 metaG (SPAdes) (version 2) | ecosystem: Host-associated > Plants > Roots > Rhizosphere > Soil... | reverse complement strand
CCCCTCCCTTCCAGGGAGGGGAGATTCTGCGCCTCGCCGCGCGGGGCGATGGCATGACGGCCGATGGCCGCACCGTGCCCTTCACCGCGCCCGGCGATATCGTGCAGCCGGATGGCGCCATCCAGCCCGGCCCCCACCACCAGGCGCCGCCCTGCCGCCATGTCCCCACCTGCGGCGGCTGCACGCTCCAGCATGTCGATGACGCCGCTTATGCCGACTATCTCGTCGATCGCATCGCCGGGGCGCTGGCCGCGCAGGGGCTGGCGGCGGACATCGCCCGCCCGCATCTTTCCCCGCCGCGCACGCGCCGCCGCGCCTCGCTGCGGGCGGAGCGGATCGGGCGCAGGATCCTGCTCGGCTTCAACGAGGGGCAGAGCCGCAGGATCGTCGATCTCGCCGAATGCTGGATCCTGCTGCCCGAATTGTTCGCGCTGCTGTCGCCGTTGCGGGGCCTGCTCGCGATCCTGCTGGCGGACAGGAAGGGCTGCGGCGTCGAGCTGGCGCTGGCCGACCAGGGCATCGACCTGCTGCTCACCGGCATCGATCCCGATGGCCTGCCCGCCATCGAGGCGATCAACGATTTCGCCGCCGCCCACGGGCTTGCGCGCGTCTCCACCGACGGCGGCTATGGCGCCGAGGCGCGCTGGGAGCCGCGCCCGGCGACGGTGACGCTGGGCGGGGTCGCCGTCGCGCTGCCGGCGGGGGGCTTCCTGCAGGCCACGGCGGATGGCGAGGCGGCCTTGCTCGGCGCCGTGCGCGAGGCGGTGGGCGAGGCGAGGACGATCGCCGACCTCTTCACCGGCCTCGGCACCTTCGCGCTGCCTTTGTCCGCCTCGGCCCGGGTGCTGGCGGCGGAGGGCGCGCGCGATGCGATCCTCGCGCTCAAGGCGGCGGCGGCGCAGGCGGGGCGGGCGATCGTCGCGGATCATCGCGATCTCTTCCGGCGGCCCTACACCGCGGCCGAGCTGTCGCGCTTCGGGGCGGTGGTGCTCGATCCGCCGCGCGCGGGGGCGAAGGAGCAGGCGGCCGAGCTCGCCAAGGCGGCGCTGCCCCGCATCGCCTATGTGTCCTGCAACCCCGGCACCTTCGCGCGCGACGCGAAGATGCTGGTGGAGGGCGGCTGGCGGCTGGAGTGGATCCGGCCGGTGGGGCAGTTCCGCTGGTCGACGCACGTGGAGCTGGCGGCGAGCTTCCGGCGGTAGGGGAGCACCATCCCTAAATCCTCCCCCGCCAGGTGGAGGTGGCACGCTTTAGCGTGACGGAGGGGGCGGGCGGCGGAGTTCCATCGGATGGCGCGCCGCCGTCCTCCCCCTCCGTCGCCTTCGGCGCCACCTCCCCCTGGCGGGGGAGGATTCCACTTGTCGCGCCTTAGTCGATCGGCCCTAGCGGCTCTGCTTGCCGTCCGGATCGTGGGAGAAGACGCGGCCGACCGACTTGGCGTCCTGCCCGACGCCGTGAACGGTGTTGCAGGCCGCGACGAGCAAGGCGCCCGCCAGCAGGGCCAGAGTGGTGATGGTGCGCATGATCTGTCCCCGCCTCGAAATGTGGTGGGGGTTATGCCTCAAGACTCCCCTCCCTGAAAGGGAGGGGTCGGGGGTGGGTCTTGGGTCTCGATACGGATGCCAAGTGCGGCAAGGCTGGCGTCACGCGCGCCTCCACCCACCCCCAACCCCCTCCCTTTCAGGGAGGGGGCTTTTAGATGCGCCTCAATCGTCGGCGAACAGCTTCGCGAACGAGCGCTTCTCGCGGGTCTTCCAGTGGCCGCGATGATAGGCGTCGGAGGCCAGCAGCGGCAGCACCGAGGTCGCCTCGGCATAGACCATCTGCTCCAGCGCGGTGTTCACCTTGCCCCAGGAGGCCGCTTCCTGCAGCGTCGAGGAGGAGCAGGCGCCGTCGCGCACGTCCGCCACGGTGATCTGGATGGCGTACTTATGCACCTCGACATCGTCGTGGCCGAGGATCTCGGCGCACACCACGGTGTCCTGCACGAAATTCTTCGGCACGCCGCCGCCGATCATCAGCAGGCCGGTGGTGCCCGCCTGGATCTTGATGTCGGTCAGCTCGCGGAAGTCGGCGATCGAATCGATGGTGAGATAGGCCTTGCCCGCCTTCATCGCGTCGACCTGGTGCTTGACGAGCCCGAAGCCGGCCGACGAGTCGGTGAAGGCCGGGCAGAAGATCGGCACGTCATGCTCGAAGGCGAGCTTGACGAGGCTGTTGTCCTTCTTGCCGTGCTGGGTCAGGTAGCGGCCCATCTCGCGGATGAAGGCGCGCGAGCTGTAGGCCTTGGCCGGCAGGCTCTCGGCGATGTCGAAGATGGTGTGATCGACGTTCTGCAGCGCCACCTCGTCGATATAGGTGTCGTAGATGCGATCGATGTAGAGCGAGCGCAGCGTGTCGTCGTCGGGGATTTCCTTGGCCTGGTAATGCTTGTGGCCGAGGCCCTCGAAGAAATCCATGTCGACGATCGAGGCGCCGGTGGCGACCACGGCATCGACCATGTTGTTGCGGATCAGCTCGGCATAGAGATCCATGCAGCCGCCGGCCGAGGTGGAGCCCGCGATCACCAGCACCACCGAGCAATCCTTGTCGGACAGCATCTGGTTGTAGATGTCGGCGGCGCGGCCGAGATCGCGCGAGGTGAAGCTCATCTTCTTCATCGCGTCGACGATCGGGCGCGCGTCGAAGCTGGTGATGTCGACATGCTCGACGACGGTGGAGAGGAGCTCCGCCTTGCGGGTGTCGTTGATCGGGGTCTGCTCGTTCATACTATTCTCCCTTTCACGTCACCCGGCGAAAACCGGATGACGTGAGGCAAGCGCGGCGCTCAGCCGCCAGAGATGCCAGCTTTCGCCGGCATGACGGGTGAAGTGTGTGGCCTGTGCCTTACAGCTTGATGACGCGCCCGGCCACCTTCGCGGGGGCCTCCGCCTCGACGTAGAGGCTCGCCATCGGCTCGTCGTCCACGATCACCGTCTCACCGTTGGTGAAGCCGTTGAACGCGGTCCGCATCGCGGAGCCATAGGCGCCGAGCATGCCGATCTCGATATAGTCGCCGGCACGCACGTCGGCGGGCAGCTCGAACGGGCCGGCCATGCGATCCATGTCGTCGCAGGTCGGGCCGTAGAAGCTGAAGCCGATGTTCCGGGCGTTGCTCTCCGGCTCGCGCAGCAGCGTGACCGGGAAGCGCCAGCCGATATGCGCCGCGTCGAACAGCGCGCCATAGGCGCCGTCGTTGATGTAGAGCTCGTCGCCGCGGCGACGCTCCACGCGCACCAGCAGCGAGGCGTATTCGGCGCACAGCGCGCGGCCCGGCTCGGCCCACAGCTCCGCCGAATAGCTCACCGGCAGCGACTCGAAGCCCTCGTGGATGACGTGGAAATACTGCTCCAGCGCCACCGGCTCCATGTCCGGATAGACGGACGGGAAGCCGCCGCCGACGTCGATCACGTCCACGGTCACCGCCGCCGAGACGATCGCGGCGCGCACGCGGGTCAGCGCCTCGCCATAAGCGGCCGGGCTCATCGCCTGCGACCCGACGTGGAAGCAGATGCCGAGCGCGTCGGCGACCTGGCGGGTCGCCATCAGCAGCGGGGCGGCATCGGCCAGGTCCACGCCGAACTTCGACGCGAGGCTGAGCTTGGAGTGATCGGACGAGACGCGCAGGCGCACGCACAATGTCAGGTCGGTCGCGCCGTGGGTGGCGCGCACGATCTTGTCGAGCTCCTCCTGGCTGTCGAGCGAGAAGGTGCGGACGCCGTGGGTGAAATAGGCCTCGGCGATGGCCTCCTCGGCCTTCACCGGGTGCATGAAGCACAGCGTCGCGTCCGGCAGCGTGCGCGCCACCAGGCGCACCTCGGCGATCGAGGCGACGTCATAATGCGTGATTCCGCCGTCCCAGAGGGTCAGCAGGAGCTCCGGCGACGGATTCGCCTTCACGGCATAGAGCGACCGGCCCGGAAACTTCTCCGAGAAGAAGCGGGCGGCACGCTTGGCGGCGTGCGGACGGACGAGCGTGACCGGCTGAACCGGACGAAGGGAAGCAGCTACCCCCAGCGCGCTATGATGCTTGTGCAATTCAAGGGACCTCCAACGAGCAGTTACGGTAAAAGCTGCCTTGCGGTTGGAAGTCCCATGGGGCAGCGAGGGGCGCGATATACGTATGCTGACCCCCCATGTAAAGACCCATGGAAAACCGCGGAGAACAGCCATTTTTGCCGCCGAATCACGTCCGCCGTTCACGAATGACGCGCCGACTCTCGAGGGTGTCCGGGCCGCAGCCCTTGCCCTGAGGGGAATTGGGGTCCGCACACCCCTGATTGCAACCGAGATCCGGGGTGAGCCGGTGCATATCAAGGCCGAATGCCTCCAGCGCACCGGCAGCTTCAAGGTGCGGGGCGCGTGGTGGTGCCTCTCCTCGTTGCCGGAGGCGCAGCGGGAGGCGGGCGTGGTGGCCTTCTCCTCGGGCAACCATGCGCAGGGCGTGGCCTGGGCGGCGAAGCGCATGGGCGTGCCGGCGGCGATCGTGATGCCGGCCGACGCGCCGGCCGCGAAGGTGGCCGGCACGCGCGATCTCGGCGCCGAGGTGATCTTCTACGATCGCATGCGCGAGGACCGCGTCGCGATCGCCACCGAGCTGGCGACGGCCCGCGGCGCGATGCTGGTGCCGCCGTTCGATCATCCCCGCATCGTCGAGGGGCAGGGCACGGTCGGGCTGGAGATCGTGGAGCAATATCGCGAGGCGACCGGCGAGGATGTGCGCACCATCGCCGCCAATTGCGGCGGCGGCGGGCTGACCTCCGGCATCGCCATCGCGGTGCCGGAGGCCCGCATCTTCGCGGTGGAGCCCGAGGGGTGGGGCGATGTCGGCGATTCGCTGCGACAGGGCGCGATCGTGCCGGTCGGGCCCAATCCGCCGCCGACATCCTGCGACGCGCTGCAGACGCTGGCCTGCTCGCCGCTGACCTTCTCGGTGCTCCGCGCGCGCGGGGTCGAGCCGGTGACCGTCACCGAGGCCGAGATCGGCGCGGCGATGCGCTTCGCCTTCGAACGGCTCAAGATCGTGGCGGAGCCGGGCGGCGCGGTGTCGCTGGCGGCGGCGCTGGCGGGCAGGATCCCGCTCGACCGCACGGTGCTGGTGGTCTCGGGCGGCAATGTCGACCCGGCGAAATTCCGGGCGATGACCGCATGATCCTGGGCAGCGGCTTCTTCACCTTCGCGCTCAGCATCGCGATGATCGCGGCCTTCGTGCTGGGCTTTTTCGGCATCCGCCTGATCGCGAGCCGCCGGGACCGCAAGCGCGGCGCGCTGATGCTCGGCGTGGCGGCGGTGCTGGTGATGAACGTGCTGATCTGGGCGTGGCCGATGCCGGGCCACGTTTAAACTCCCCTCCCTGCAAGGGAGGGGCTGGGGGTGGGTCTTGGGTCGCGATACGGTGGCCAAGGCCGGTGAGGCTCGCGTCCCGCGTGCCTCCACCCACCCCTCAATCCCCTCCCTTGCAGGGAGGGGAGGCCAAATCACTTCAGCCGCATGTCCAGATAGCCGTCCACCGACTGCATCAGCTCGGTCATCTCGTCCGCGAAGAAGTGGTTGGCGTGCGGGATGGTGTCGTGGTGGATGGTGATGTGCTTCTGGGTGCGCAGCTTGTCGACCAGCTTCTGGGTCGCGGCCGGGGTCGCCACCTCGTCGGCGTCGCCCTGGATGAGGATGCCGGAGGAGGGGCAGGGCGCCAGGAAGCTGAAATCGTACATGCTGGCCGGCGGCGCGATCGAGATGAAGCCGCGCGCCTCCGGGCGGCGCATCAGCAGCTGCATGCCGATCCACGCGCCGAAGCTGTAGCCGGCGATCCAGGTCTGCGAGGCCTCGGGATGGATCGACTGCACCCAGTCGAGCGCGGAGGCGGCGTCGGACAGTTCGCCGATGCCGTTGTCGAACACGCCCTGCGACTTGCCGACGCCGCGGAAGTTGAAGCGGAGCGTCGCGAAGCCGCGGCGCACGAAGGTCTTGAACAGCGCCTGGACGATGGCGTTGTTCATCGTGCCGCCCGCCTGCGGATGCGGATGGAGGATCAGCGCGACGGGCGCGCGGGGGCGGGGACCGGGGGTGAAACGACCTTCGAGGCGGCCTTCGGGGCCGGGGAAAATGACTTCGGGCACGGGCACCTGACGAAACAGAGGGGAGCGGCACTGGCCGCGCGGACGCTGTCCTATATAGAAGGCGCGCCCTTTCGCGCAACGAATCCGGGAGCGTCCCTGTCTCAATGTCGTCCCGCATCTATCTGGACCATGCCGCGACCACCCCGCTGCGCCCCGCCGCGCGGGCCGCGATGCTGGAGGCCTGGGATGGCTGGGCCAACCCGTCCTCCCCCCATGCCGAGGGCCGCGCGGCGCGCGCCGGGCTGGAGGCGGCGCGGGTGCGGATCGCCGATGCGCTCGGCTGGCGCGGCGCGATCCTGTTCACCAGCGGCGCCAGCGAAGGCGTCGCGATGGCGATGCGGCGGGCCAAAGCGGGGCGGGCCATCGTCTCCACCGTCGAGCATGACGCGGTGCGCCGGCATGGCGCGGAGGCGGTGGAGCTTCCCGTCGGCGCGGACGGCCGCGTGACCGATGTCGGGCTGGCGCTGGCGATCGAGCAGGCCGGCGCGGCGCCGCTGGTGGCGGTGCAGGCGGTCAACAGCGAGACGGGGGTGATCCAGCCGCTCGATGCGATCGGCGAGGCGACCCGCGCGGCCGGCGGGCTGTGGCTTTGCGACGCGACGCAGGCGGTGGGCAAGATGGACCTGCCCGATGCGGATTTCCTGGCTTTCTCCGCGCACAAGTTCGGCGGCCCGCCGGGGGCCGGGGCGCTGCTGGTCAAGGATCTCGCGACGCTCGAGCCGAGCGGCGGGCAGGAGCAGGGCTATCGCGGCGGCACCGAGGACTGGCCGGCGGTCGCCGGCATGGCGGCGGCGCTGGAGGAGGGGGCGGGCTGGGTCGAGCGGGTCGGCGACCTGCGCGCCCATCTCGACGCCGCGATCGGGGAGGCGGGCGGCGCGGTGATCGCGCGCGACGCGCCGCGCCTCGGCACCATCGCCTCCTATCGCATGCCGGGCATGGCGGCGGCGGCGCAGCTGATCCGCTTCGACAGCGCCGGCTTCGCGGTGTCGGCGGGCAGCGCCTGCTCGTCGGGCAGCCTCAGGCCCAGCCACGTGCTGGCCGCCATGGGGCTGGACGCCAAGGCGGCCGGCGAGGTGATCCGGGTGAGCTTCGGGCGCACCACGCGCCGCGAGGACGTCTGGCGCTTCGCCGACCAGTGGCGCCTGATCGCCGAGGATGCGCGGGCGCGGGCGGCATGATCTATCTCGACTATCAGGCGACCACGCCGCTCGCGCCCGAGGCGCTGGCCGCCATGCGCCCCTTGCTGGAGGAGGGCTTCGGCAACCCCCACTCGCCGCACCGCATGGGCCGCGCCGCGAAGGCGGCGGTGGAGGTGGCGCGCGCGCAGGTGGCGGCGCCGTTCGGGCCAGGCGGGCGGCTGCTCTTCACCAGCGGCGCCACCGAGGCACTGAACTGGGCGATCAAGGGGATGGCGGAGACGAGCCCGCGCCGCCGCATCGTCACCACCGCGATCGAGCATGCGGCGGTGCTCGATACGGTGGCGTGGCTGGATCAGCGGGGCCATGACGTCACCATCCTGCCGGTCGACCGCGACGGCATCGTCGATCTCGATGCCGCCCGCGCCGCGATCGACGGCGACACCGCGCTGGTGGCGGCGATGCTGGTGAACAACGAGATCGGCACGATCCAGCCGATCGCCGAGCTTGGCGCACTGGCGAAGGCGGCGGGCGCGACGATGATCTGCGATGCGGTGCAGGGCTTTGGCCGGGTGCCGCTGCCGGTCGAGGCGTGCGACCTGATCGCGATTTCGGCCCACAAGATCCACGGGCCCAAGGGCATCGGTGCGCTCTGGCTGCGCGACGGCGCGGCGCCGGCGCCGCTGATGCATGGCGGCGGGCAGGAGGGCGGTCTGCGCTCGGGCACGCTGGCGCCGGCCCTGTGCGCCGGTTTCGGGGCGGCGGCGGCGCTGGCCTTCGCGCGGATCGCGGCGGATGCGGCGCATGTCGAGGCGCTCTGGGAACGGGCGCGGGGCCTTCTCGCCGGCTGGGCGCTCAACGGCTCGGCCGAGCGGCGCTGGCATGGCAATCTCAATGTCCGCCGCGATGGGCTCGACGTGTCCCGCCTGATGGCCGACGTGCGCGACGTGGCCTTCTCCGCCGGCTCCGCCTGCGCCAGCGGATCGGGGCGGCCGAGCCATGTGCTGGAGGCGATCGGGCTCGCCGCCGCGCAGGCCCGCTCCAGCATCCGCCTGGGCTTCGGCCGCTATACCACGGTCGAGGAGATCGACACCGCCATGGCCCTCATCCGCGACGCCGCCGACCGCCAGCGGGCCTTCGCATGACCCGCATCCGCTTCCTCGATCCGCGCGGCGACCTGTCCGCCGAGGTGGAGGCGCCCGCCGGGGCGCGCCTGCTCGATGTCGCGCAGGCCGCCGGCCAGCCGCTGGAAGGGACGTGCGAGGGGCAGATGGCCTGCTCGACCTGCCACGTCATCGTCGCGCCCGAGGATTTCGGGCTGCTGCCCCCGGCCTCCGACATGGAGGAGGATCTGCTCGATCTCGCCGCGCACGTCTCGCGCACCTCGCGGCTCGCCTGCCAGATCTGGCTGAGCGAGGAACTGGACGCGCTGACCGTCCGCATGCCCGGCGCGGCGCACGACATGACGGGACGCTAGGGGCTCACATCCTCCCCTTGGCGGGGGGCCGGGAGGATCTCGATCAGGGCTTGCGGAAGCGCAGGATGAACTGGTCGGTATGCCCGCGGATCGCGGGATCGAAGACGTTGGCGGTGCGCGGATCGGCCGGATTGGCCAGCAGCGTCGATTCGCCGTCGAGCCTGAAGCCGGCGGCCAGCACCTCCTGCTTGACCATCGCCTCGTCGATGCGGTGGAGCTTTTGCATCGTCGCATCGTCGATGCCCGGCTGGGCGGCGTGATCGAGCACGACATAGGTCCCGCCGGGCTTGAGCGCGGCGAACACCGCCTTGTTGAGCGCGGCGGCGCCCGCCGCGCCGGTGCGGATATGGACGTCGTGGTAATTTTGCGACGTCCAGACGAGATTGGCCGATCCGGCGGGCACGCCGAGCGATCCATCCTTCGCCACGACGTCATGCACGTTGCCGCGCCCGGGCTCCCCGGCGATCGAGGGCGGCAGCGGCTTGCCGGCCTTGGTGATGGCGTCGATCAGGAATTGCGGAGTCGCCGCATAGACCGTGCCCTTGGAGCCGACGGCGGCGCTGAACAGGCGGGTGAAATAGCCTTTGCTCGGAATGTAGTCGACCACCGTCTCGCCGGGCTTCACCTTCGCGAAGGCGAGCATGTCGGCGGGCTTGCGATCGGCGTCGCGCGCGGTGTCTTCGGCCGGGCGGGCGGGATCGGACACGGCGGCGGCATAAGGGCCGGCGGCGGCCAGGATCGCGGGTGCCGCCAGCGCGGCGAGCAGAGCGAGGGCATGCGGGCGGCGGATCATGGCAGTCTCTCCCGTAGAGGTTTCGGTACAGGCAGACGGTCGGGCGCCGGTCGCGCCCGGTTCAGTGCAGGCAGCTATCGTAGCCGCCCGCGTGGACGGCGCCAATCCGCCGCGAGATGGTGTTGCCGTAGCGGAGCACGAAGCCCTTGGGCGCCACCGCGCCGCGCTTCTTGGGCAGCGGCAGGACGGCGGCGATGCGCGCCGCCTCGGTCGGCGTCAGGTGGCTGGCGTCATGATGGAAGTAACGCTGGGCGCCGGCATTGACGCCATAGGTGCCGATGCCGGTCTCGGCGACGTTCAGATACATCTCCATGATCCGGCGCTTGCCCCAGAGCGTCTCGATCAGGACGGTGAACCAGGCCTCGAACGCCTTGCGGACGTAGGAGCGGCCCTGCCAGAGGAAGACGTTCTTGGCGGTCTGCTGGCTGATCGTCGATCCGCCGCGGATGCGCTTGCTGTCCTCATTGTGCGCCATCGCTTTCTCGATCGCGGTGAAATCGAAGCCGTGATGGGTGCAGAAGCGCGCATCCTCGGCGCCGATCGCGGCGCGCGCCATGTCGGGATCGATGCGCGAGAGCGGCATCCAGTCCTTGGTGATGCCGCGCCCGTCCAGCGCGTTGGTCAGCATCGTCACCGTCACCGGCGGCGGCACGAAGCGGTAGAGGCCCACCCACAGCACCGAGACGACGACGAACCAGACGACCAGCCGCACGCACCATCGCAGCAGGCGGCCCAAAGTGAAGCGGCGGCGGGACGGGGCCTCGATTGTGTCGGTCATCGCGCCTCGACTAGCGGGCGAGCCCCCGTCCGGACAAGCCGGAAACCGGCTTCGGCGGGCCTTTGGTAACGGGTCCGAAACCAGTTCGGGCCTATCGGGGCCGCGTTCGAGCCGGCGTGAACGGGTCGCGTTCCGCGCAAAACGACAGGGCGAGAGATGAAGCACGATCCCCAGCGGGAGACGGTCTCCCTCCGGCATCAGGAGCCGCGCCTCGCCACGGAGCTTCCGGCGGCGATGATCCTCGACGAGGGCGAGCCGATCGGGGCGGCGCTGGTGAATTTCTCGCGCCACGGCTTCCGCCTGCATGTCCAGGGCCATTACCGGGCCGGCGAGACCTTCCGGCTGGAAGTGGCGGGCTGGCCCCGCCTGGCCGGGCGGGTGATCTGGAACGACAAGGGCCGGCTCGGCTGCCTGTTCGCCGAGCCGCCGGGCGAGAAGGTGTTCAAGGCCATGTGCGCGTCGGCGACGGGGTGCGACCGCGCGGGGTTTTAGCGGCAGCCTACATCCCAACACCCCGTTCGTGCCGAGCGAAGTCGAGGCATCCCGTCGAGCGAAGCCGAGACGGCCCTCGGCTTCGCTCGGTCCGGCCCCTCGACTTCGCTCGGGACGAACGGGAAAAATGGGCAATTGCCCCTCGCCAAAAAAGAAAAAAGGCGCCCGACTCGCGGCGGACGCCTTTCTCCTCAGGGAACCGGAGCTCAGGCGGCGGCGGGCAGCAGGCCCTTGCCGCCGGCGAGCCGGAGCATCGCCTTCTGCAGCTTGTCGAAGGCGCGCACCTCGATCTGGCGGACGCGCTCGCGCGACACGCCATAGACCTGGGAAAGCTCCTCCAGCGTCTTCGGGTCGTCCGACAGGCGCCGCTCGGCGAGGATATGCTTCTCGCGGTCGTTGAGATCGTCCATCGCCTCGACCAGCAGGTCGTGGCGGACATGCTTCTCCTCGTCCTCGGCCAGCCGCTCGTCCTGCAGCGGGTCGGTGTCGACCAGCCAGTCCTGCCAGCTGCCCTCGCCATCCTCGCGCATCGGCGCGTTGAGCGACGAATCGCCGCCCATCGCCATGCGGCGGTTCATGGAGTTGACCTCGTCCTCGGTCACGCCGAGATCCTTGGCGATCTTGGCGAGATGCTCGGGGTTGAGATCGCCCTCCTCGAAGGCGTCGAGCTTGGACTTCATCCGGCGCAGGTTGAAGAACAGCTTCTTCTGCGCCGCGGTGGTGCCCATCTTCACGAGGCTCCACGACCGCAGGATATATTCCTGGATCGAGGCGCGGATCCACCACATCGCATAGGTGGCGAGGCGGAAGCCGCGATCGGGCTCGAACTTCTTCACGCCCTGCATCAGGCCGATATTGCCTTCCGAGATCAGCTCGGAGGCGGGCAGGCCATAGCCGCGATACCCCATCGCGATCTTCGCGACGAGACGCAGGTGCGAGGTGACGAGCTTCGACGCCGCCTCGGTGTCGCCATGCTCCTGATAGCGCTTGGCGAGCATATATTCCTCCTCGGGGGCGAGGATCGGAAAGCGGCGGATCTCCGACAGGTAGCGGTTGAGGCTCTGCTCACCACCAAGGGCGGGGATGGTCGCGGGGACTTTTGCGGCACTTGCCATTTTTTGTGTCTCCCAAACCTTGGGAAGCCGACTCGAAAATCGGTTCCGACTTGAAACCTTTATAGCGAGAGTTCGCTGAACAGTCGCTGCATATCGTCAGGAATTTTGCTGATCAGACTGATAGACTGGCTTGTGATCGGATGGGTGAAACCGAGCACCGCCGCGTGCAATGCCTGTCTTTGAAAGCTCAACTCCTTCAATAACTTCGCGTGCCGCGACCCGGCGCGACCATAGACCGGATCGCCGAGCAGCGGGTGGCCGATCGAGGCCATGTGGACGCGCACCTGGTGGGTCCGCCCGGTTTCCAGCCGGCATTCCACCAGCGCCGCATCCCGTAGTTTCGACTCCAGCCGCCAATGGGTTACCGCATGTTTGGCATGCGGAGATTGCACGATCGCCATCTTCTTGCGGTCATGCGGCGAGCGGGCGAGCGGGGCGTCCACCTTGCCGGCGATGTGCAGCGGCGTGCCGTTGACGATCGCCTTGTAGCGCCGGTCGATCGTATGCTTCGCGAACTGCTTCGCCAGGCCCTCATGCGCCCGGTCGTGCTTGGCGGCGACGATCAGGCCGGACGTGTCCTTGTCGATGCGATGGACGATGCCCGGCCGCGCCACCCCGCCAATGCCCGAGAGCTGGCCGTGGCAATGGTGGAGCAGGGCGTTCACCAGCGTGCCGTCGAGATTGCCGCAGGCCGGATGGACCACCAGCCCGGCGGGCTTGTCGACGACGATGAGATGCTCGTCCTCGAAGGCGATGACGAGCGGGATGTCCTGCGCCTCGTTGTGCGCGGGGGTCGGGTCCGGCACCGCGACCGTGAAGATCGCGCCGGCCTTCGCTTTCGACGCCGGATCGCGCACCAGCAGGCCGTCGCTGCTGACCGCGCCGGACGCAATCAGCGCCTTCAGCCGCTCGCGCGACAGCGTCGGCACCGCCGCCGCGAGCGCGCGATCGAGCCGCCAGCCGTCCGCATCGGCCGGGATCAGCGCATCGATGTTGGAAACCCCCGATATCATCCGCTAGCGGATGTGGGGATGACGGTGCGGATTTCAAGAGCGATGGTGCGGCGCATCCTCGCGCATGCGGCGGAGGCGCCGGGGCGGGAGGTGTGCGGGCTGCTGCTGGGGGGGGCGGCGGATCCGTTTGCTCCGGCGACCCCTCCGCCCGCCCTGGCACCTGATCCTTCTGCCCCAGCGCCCGCTCCGTTCGCCCTGAGCCTGTCGAAGGGCTGTTCTTCTCCTTCACTCCCTTCGCAAAAAGGAAGGACAGGGCTTCGACAGGCTCAGCCCGAACGGGGAGGGGGAAGCGAACGGGGAGGGGGGGACGGACGGAAAGGGGGAAGCGAACGGAAAGACGGGAGCGGACGGGCGGACGGAAGCGAACGGGGGGCGGGATCGGAGCGGATCGATGCGCTGCTCGAAACCCCGAACGTCGCCTCCGATCCCGCCACCACCTTCGAGATCGACCCCGCCGCCCTCTTCGCCGCGCTGCGTGCCGAGCGGGCCGGCGGGCCGCGCATCCTCGGCCACTACCACTCCCATCCCAGCGGCTCCCCGACACCGTCCGCCCGCGATGCCGCCATGGCGCTCCAGCCCGGCCGGCTGTGGCTGATCGTCGCCGCCGGCGCGGCGCGGATGTGGCGCGAGGTGCCGGGCGGTGCGGTGCACGGAGCGTTCGCGCTGGTCGAACTTGTCGTCGACGGCGCCGACGACGGTTGCACTTGAGGAGCGCAATCGCCACAAGGGCGCCGTTTCGAGACGGGTTCGGGAGGACGACATGGCGGCTGGCGACGGCATTGAATTTGCGAGCCTTCTCTGCTCCCGCCTGTGCCACGACCTGCTGAGCCCGGTCGGCGCGCTCAACAACGGCATCGAGCTGCTCGCCGACGAGCATGATCCGGAGATGCGGGCCCGTTGCCTCGATCTGCTGGCGGAAAGCGCGCGGGCGTCCGCCAACAAGCTGAAATTCTTCCGGCTGGCCTTCGGCGCGGCCGGCGGCTTCGGCGATTCGGTCGACACGCGCGAGGTCCGCGCCGCGATCGAGGGCCTGTTCGGTGGCGATCGCCGCATCTCGGTCGGCTGGATGGTGGGCGACGCCTCGCTCGGCAAGGGGCCGATCAAGATCCTGCTCAACCTCGCCTTGATCGCCGGCGATGCGCTGGTGCGCGGCGGGCGGCTCGATGTCGGCGTGGAGAATGCCGGCAACGCCACCGAGATCGTGATCCGCGCCGAGGGGCCGCGCATCGTGCTCGATCCCGAATTGCGCACCGCGCTGACCGGCGGCACCGCGCAGGACGCGCTCACCCCGCGCGCCTCGGCCGCCTGGCTCGTCTGGCACCTCGCCAGCGAGCGCAAGGGGCAGGTGATGATCGCCGAGCCCGAGGATGGCGTGCTGATGCTGGGCTGCTCGCTGCCGATCGGGTAACGCCCCAGACCCTTCACCGTCAAAGGGATGAAGGGCCGATGCCTGTCCATCCGGCGCTCGGGGAATGCACCTCCCCTGAAAGGGCGGGAGAATGATTGGCGGGGAGGATTGGGAGGGCGATCCGCCTAATATTCGTGCCGGATATCCTCGCCGACCAGCGCCACCCACGGATGCCGCCGCTCGTCGTAGACGCACACGGACGGCGCCGGAAACGCGGGATCGGCGAAGCCGCCCACCGGGATCGTGACGAAGCCCGGAATCTCGTCGACCACGTAGAAGACGATGGAACTGCAAGTCGGGCAGAAGCGGAAGCGGGCATGGCTTCCCTCGTCGCCGATCCGCATCCATTCGCGCCATTCTCCGGCGATCGCCACCCGCTCCTCGGGAAAGCGCGCCTGCACCGCGAAGGCGCTGCCCGAGCGCTTCTGGCAATCGAGGCAGTGGCAGACCGAGACGCGCACCGGATCGCCCTCGCAGGCGGCGGCGAGGGCCCCGCAGGAGCAGGAGGCGGTGCGGCGGGTCATGGCGCGCGAGACTAGCCGATCCGTCATGCCCTTGTCATCGGCGAGCGCGTCCCCTATCTGCCGCGCCGGGAGTCGGGCGGACGGCGTCGTCGCCAACTTGGTCAGGTCCGGAAGGAAGCAGCCACAACGATTTCTCGTCGGGTCGTTCCGGCTCCCACCTTTCCCCACACAGGCGCTCTCCGGCTCGTCCGTCATCCTGACGAAGGTCAGGATCCATTGGACGCTGCGATCGATGGCCTGGCGCGGCGTCGAGGCCCTGCCGTGGCGGATCCGACCGCGCACGGAAAAGGCTGGTCCCGATCCGGCCTGCGATGCGCTAGACATCGTCCGATGAGCGAATCCCCCGCACCCTATCGCGTCCTCGCACGCAAATACCGGCCGCAGACGTTCGGCGAGCTGATCGGCCAGGATGCCATGGTCCAGACGCTGGGCAATGCGATCCGGCGCGGCCGGCTGGCCCATGCCTTCCTGATGACGGGCGTGCGCGGGGTCGGCAAGACCTCCACCGCGCGGCTGATCGCCAAGGCGCTCAATTGCATCGGGCCGGACGGGCAGGGCGGGCCGACCATCGATCCCTGCGGCGTCTGCGAGCCGTGCAAGGCGATCGCGGAAGGGCGGCATATCGACGTGGTCGAGATGGACGCCGCCAGCCACACGGGCGTCGACGACGTGCGCGAGATCATCGAGGCGGTGCGCTATGCCGCCGTCTCCGCGCGCTACAAGATCTACATCATCGACGAAGTCCACATGCTGTCCAAGAATGCGTTCAACGCGCTTCTGAAGACGCTGGAGGAGCCGCCCGCCCACGTGAAGTTCCTGTTCGCCACCACCGAGGTGAACAAGGTGCCGATCACCGTGCTGTCGCGCTGCCAGCGCTTCGACCTGCGGCGCATCCCGGCCGACCTGCTGGCCGGGCATTTCCAGCATGTCGTGGAGGCGGAGCAGGTGACGGCCGAGCCCGAGGCGCTGGCGCTGATCGCCCGCGCGGCGGAAGGCAGCGCGCGCGACGGGCTCTCCATCCTCGACCAGGCGATCGCGCATGCCGGCACCGATGCCGGCGGCGTCAGCGCCGTGCAGGTGCGCGAGATGCTGGGCCTGTCCGATCGCGGCGCGGTGCGGCGGCTGTTCGCGCTGCTGCTCTCCGGCGACGCGCCCGCCGTGCTGGCGGCGCTGGCCGAGCAGCATGCGCTGGGCGTCGAGCCGGCGGCCCTGTTCCGGGGCCTGCTGGAGGCGGTGCACGGCGTCACCCGCGCCAAGGCCGGCGGCGCGCCCGATCCGGCGCAGTCGGTGGAGGAGCGGGCGGCGCTGGAGGACTGGGCCGGCAAGCTCGGCCACGCCACCTTGCACCGGCTGTGGCAATTGCTGCTCAAGGGCCTGCAGGAGGTCGAGACCACGGCGATGCCGATGGAGGCCGCCGAGATGGCGCTGCTGCGCGTCGTCCATGCCGGCACCCTGCCCGATCCGGGCGAGCTGCTCCGGCGCCTGCAATCGGGCGAGCCGATGCCGGCGGTGGATGCGGCGGCGCCGGTCGCGGGCGGCGGCGGCCCGACGATGGCGGCACCAGCCCAGCCGGCGGTCCGCGTGCCGGAGAGCTTCTCCGCGCTGATCGAGGGCATCGCCACCCGCCACGCCCATCTCGCGCAGCAATTGCACGATTATGCCAGCCTCGTCCGCTACGCGCCGCCGGAGCTGGCCATCCATCCGCGCCGGCCGATCGACGGCAACATCGCCAAGGCCCTGGGCGAGGTCTTTCCCATCGAGTGGAAGATCGCGCTGGCCGACCAGCCCGGCGAACCGACCTTGCGCGAGCAGGAATTGGCCGCCAAGGCGGCGGCCGAACAGGAAATCCTCGACAGCCCGGTGGTGGCGGCGATCCGCTCCGCCTTCCCGGGCGCCGAGCTCATGGAAGACGAACGGAGCATCGCATGAACCTCGAAGAGCTGATGAAAGCCGCCCAGAATGTGCAGGACCAGCTCAGCAAGGCGCAGGACAGCCTCGACAAGGTCGAGGTGGAGGGCGTCGCCGGCGGCGGGCTGGTGAAGGTGAAGGCCACCGCCAAGGGCCGCATCATCGGCGTCGACCTCGACGAGAGCCTGCTGCAGCCCAGCGAGAAGCAGATGCTGGAGGACCTCATCGCCGCCGCCTTCAACGACGCGCGCACCAAGGCCGATGCGGTCAGCCAGCAGGAGATGGGCAAGATGGCCGAGGGCCTGCCGCTTCCGCCGGGCTTCAAGCTGCCCTTCTGATCGGGGCGCCCTGACTCCCTCCCCATCAAAGGGATGACCGACCTATGCCGGTCCATCCGGCGCTCGGGAAAACCCCTCCCTGTCAGGGAGGGGAGAATGATCGGCGGGGAAAGATGTGATTGTGCATCCCCGACATTCATCGACGGTCGAGCGGTGCAGAGCCGCTCTAGCTAACCCGTTCTTTACCATCGCCGGACGATAGCGGTCCCGTATCTGTGTGAGCGGGGTCGATGGAAGAACTGCTGGGCGAATTCATCGCGGAGACGCGCGAGACGCTGGAGCCGCTGGCAGGCGAGATCGTGGCCTGGGAGGCCGATCCGTCCGATCGCGCGCGGCTCGATTCGATTTTCCGCTTCGTCCACACCGTGAAGGGCAGCTGCGGCTTCCTCGACCTGCCGCGCCTCGAGAAGCTGAGCCACGCCGCCGAGAGCGTGCTGGCCGAGGTGCGATCGGGCGACCGCACGCCGGACCGCAAGCTGGTCAACGCCGTGCTCGCGATCATCGATCGCATCGGCGAATATGTCGAGGCGCTGGCCGCCGGCGAGACCTATCCCGAAGGTGGCGACGATGCCCTGATCCTCGCGCTGGAGGACAATGAGATCGTCGCGCCGGAGCCGACCCCGGCCGCCGTGGCGCAGCAGCAATCGGCGCCGCGCGCGCCGGCCCGCAGCATCCGCCTGCCGGTCGAGCTGCTCGATCGCATGATGGCCGGCGTGTCCGACATGGTGCTGGCCCGCAACGAGCTTTCCCGCCGCCTGCGCGAGCGAGGCGGGGACGCCATCGTCGACACCGCGTTCGAGCGGCTGTCCGCCTGCGTCGCCGAGATGCGCGAATCGATCACGCGCACCCGCATGCAGCGCATCGACGGCCTGTTCTCGGCGCTGCCGCGCATGGTGCGCGATCTGTCGGCGGAGCTGCACAAGCAGATCCACCTGATCATCGACGGCGGCGATGTCGAGCTCGACCGCGAGATGATCGAGATGATCCGCGATCCGCTCACCCATATCGTCCGCAACTCGATCGACCATGGCATCGAGGGGGCGGCCGATCGCGCCGCCAGCGGCAAGCCGGCGATCGGCACGCTGCGCGTCGATGCGCGCCAGTCGGGCAACCAGATCCTCATCGAGATCGCGGACGACGGGCGCGGCATCGACGACGAGAAGCTGCTCGCCAAGGCGCTCGCCGCCGGCCTCGTCACGCGCGAGCGTGCCCAGCGCATGGACCGGCAGGAGCGGCTGGAGCTGATCTTCGCCGCCGGCCTGTCCACCGCGCAGGCGGTCACCGCCATTTCGGGGCGCGGCGTCGGCATGGACGTGGTGCGCGCCAATGTCGAGCGGATCGGCGGCACCGTCGAGATCGACACCAATCTGGGCCGGGGCACGCGGCTGACGCTGCGCGTGCCGATGACGCTCACCATCATCCCGGCGCTGACCTTCGCGGTCGGCTCCGAACTGTTCGCCATCCCGCGCGGCGCGGTGGACGAGATCGTGCGCTCCTATGGCGGCTCGGTCGAGGTCGAGACGGTCGGCTCGGCGCCGGTCGCGCGCATTCGGGGCGAGCGGGTGCCGGTCGTCGAGCTGGCCCGGCTGCTCGGGGTCGAGGGGCATGCGCCGGCCGGGCGTACCATCCTCGTCGTGGTCCGCGCCTCGTCGGGCGAGCGCTATGCGCTCTCGGTCGACAGCGTGCAGGATCACGAGGAGCTGGTGGTGAAGCCCGCCGCGCCGGCGATCATGGCGACCGGCGTCTATGCCGGCACCACCCTGCCGGACAATGGCCGCCCGATGCTGCTGATCGATCCGGCCGGCGTCGCCCAGGTGGCCGGCGTGCGCGCGCCCGATGCCGCGATCCCGGCCAAGGCCGAGGCGGAGGAAGCGCGCGTCGAGACGGTGCCGACCCTGCTGTTCCGCGCCTGCGACCAGGCGGTGCGCGCCATCCGCCTGAGCCTGGTCGAGCGGATCGAGGATGTCGCCGCCTCCGCCATCGCGCGGGTCGGCGGGCGGCTGCGGCTCAGCCATGACGGCCGCATCCTGCCGCTGTTCGGCTGCGACGCCGCGATGCCGGACAAGGACGGGCGCGTGCGCGTCCTGCTGCTCGGCGACGGCACCACCGAGATCGCCTACGCCATCGCCGAGGTGATCGACATCCACGCGCTCGCCCCCGATTTCCTGCCCACGGCCGAGCCCGGCCCGGTCGCCGGCGTGATGCTGGTCGGCGACATCCAGGTCGAGCTGGTCGACTGCTTCTGGCTGTTCGGCCAGGCCGGCGCCGCCGCGCGCCCGCCCGAACGCCCGCTGTGCGTGCTGGACGGCTCCGATCCCTGGATGCGCGACATATTGCGCCCGATCGTCGAGCAGGCCGGCTATCGCGTCGGCTGGAGCGGCGAGGGCGGCGAGGCCGCCGCCGTCGCCATCCTGTCCGCCGAGACGGCGCCCGCCGCGCCGCTGCCGGCGGCCTCCGTCATCCGCTTGCGCGCCACCGCCGACGAGACGGCGGCGTCCGCCGGCAGCATCTACCGCTACGATCGCCACGGCCTGATCGCCGCGCTGGCCGCCGCGCAGGGGAGGCGCTGAGATGGACGACCTGAAGCTCATCGCCCGCATCGCCGGCCAGGAGGTCGCGCTGTCGGCCGACGCGGTCGAATCGGTGGTCGAGATCGAGGCGATCACGCCCGTGCCGCTGGCCGCGACGCATATCGCCGGCCTCGCCGCGCTGCGCAGCCGGGTGCTCACCATCGTCGACAGCTATGCCGCGCTGGATCTCGGCCGCTCGCCGCGCGATGGCGTGATCCAGGCGATCGTGGTGACGATCGACAACCATCTTTACGGCCTGCTGGTCGACGAGGTGGTGGACGTCGCCGCGATCACCGGCGATCCGCAGCCGCTCCATGTCGGCCTCGCGCGGGGCTGGGCGGGGGCCGCGCTCGGCCTCGTCGAGCATCAGGATCGCGCGCTGCTGCTGCTCGATCCGGCGCGCATCGTCGCCGGCCCCCTCGCTGCGGCGGCCTGAGCATCAGCGTTAACCCGGTCCTTACGGACTTCGGGCTAATCCTTTCCGTAGAAGTGCTTGCATCAAGGATATGGTGATGAAGACCTGTCTGGTTGTCGATGATTCCAAGGTGATCCGCAAGGTCGCCCGCCATATCCTGGAGACGCTCGAATTCACCGTCACCGAGGCCGGCGACGGCCAGGAGGCGCTCGACAGCTGCCGCGAGGCGGCGCCCGACGTCGTGCTGCTCGACTGGAACATGCCGGTGATGAGCGGCATCGAATTCCTCCGCGCGCTCGGCCAGGAAGAATTCGAGACGCGGCCCAAGGTGATCTTCTGCACCACCGAGAACGGCATCGCCCATATCCGCGCCGCGATCGACGCGGGCGCCGACGAATATGTCATGAAGCCGTTCGACCGCGAGACGCTCGAGAGCAAGTTCCAGCTGGTCGGCGTCGCCTGATCTTGCGCGCGCGGCGATGCCAGCCCAGTCTCCTTACGGGCGCAAGACGGAGCCCCGGCCGATCCGGCTGATGATCGTCGACGATTCGATCGTCGCGCGGTCCGTCTTCCAGACGATCCTGTCCGAACATCCCGAATTCGACATCGTCGCGACGGCGAGCACCGCCGATCAGGCGCTGTCCAAGCTCAGCACCTGCGTCGTCGACATCGTGCTGCTGGATCTCGCCATGCCGGGCATGGACGGGTTCACGGCGCTTCCGGAGATCATCGCGCGCGGGCGCGGCGCGCGCGTGCTCATCGTCTCCACCTCGGCCAGCGAGGGGGCGGAGGCCTGCGTGCGGGCGCTGACGCTGGGCGCCGCCGACACGCTGGAGAAGCCGAGCGCGGGCACCTATCGTGATCGCTTCGCCGCCGCCCTGGTCGAGAAACTGCGCCGCGTCGGCGAGAGCCGGGCCCCGGAGCGGGAGGATGTGCGCGGCATGGCCGTCCAGGCCGCGGCGCCCGCGCCCGACGTCACCCGGCCCTCCGTCGCCGGCCCGATCGATTGCCTGGCGATCGGCTCCTCGACCGGCGGCCTGCACGCATTGGCCGAATTGTTCGACGCGCTGCCGTCGTCCTGCGACATGCCGATCCTGATCACCCAGCATCTGCCGGCCAGCTTCATGCCCTATTTCGCCGCGCAGATGACCGAGATCGCCGGCCGTCCCGCGACGGTGGCGCGGGACGGGGTCAGCCTGCTGCGCGGGCAGATCCTCGTCGCGCCGGGGGACGCGCATATCGGGCTGCGCTCGATCGGCGGGCTGCCGCGCATCATCCTGAACCGCGATCCCGCGCCGTCGGGCTGCCTGCCGTCGGTCGATCCGATGTTCCAGGCCGTCGCCCGGCAGTTCGGCGAACGCGCCTTCGCCGTGGTGCTCACCGGCATGGGGCGGGACGGATCGATCGGCGCGCGCGACATCGTCGCGACCGGCGGCGAGATCGCCGCGCAGGATCGCGCCACTTCGGTCGTCTGGGGCATGCCCGGCAGCGTCGCCAATGCCGGCCTCGCATCGCTCATCGCCCGTCCGTCGGTGATCGCCGGGCGGATCGCGGATCGCATGCGGGGCGGAAGCGTGCGCCGGGTGCCGGCATGGAGATAAGCGACGGCGCGGTCCGCATCCTCGCCGGGCTGCTGGAGGCGCGGACGGGGCAGCAGCTGGCGATCGGGCGGCGCTGGCGGATCGACACCGCGCTCCGACCGCTGATCGCGCGGCACGGCATCCCGACGCTCGACGATCTGGTGCACCGCATCGTCTCGGGCCGCAACGCCGCGCTGGCCGACGAGGCGATCGAGGCCCTGCTCAATCACGAGACCTTCTTCTACCGCGATCTCAACGCCTTCCGCCTGCTCGACGAGCAGGGGCTGGGCCGCCTCCACGCCGCGCGCCTCGGCACGCGGCGGCTGCGCATCTGGTCGGCCGGCTGCTCGACGGGGCAGGAGGCCTATACCGTCGCGATGATGATCGCCGACCGGCCCGATCGCTGGCGCGGCTGGACGATCGACATCCTCGGCACCGATCTCTCCCCGATGGCGATCGAGCG
>Ga0207671_10002042_pt1 | contig 22166 bp, 20 predicted proteins | sample KBSC24metaG_FD_184352 | JGI IMG/M metagenome (GOLD analysis project Ga0207671, IMG submission 184352) | Corn rhizosphere microbial communities from Kellogg Biological Station, Michigan, USA - KBS C2-4 metaG (SPAdes) (version 2) | ecosystem: Host-associated > Plants > Roots > Rhizosphere > Soil... | reverse complement strand
CCCACACCGCCGGGTGTCCCCACAGGCCGCCGGGCAGCGGGCCGATGGTCTGCACGGCGGCGTCCGTGCCGCCGGGGCCTTGTCCCATGCCGCCGAGGTTGTCGCGGTTGAGCAGGAAGATCCGGCCGTCCTTGCCTTCCTGGAAGAGCAGGTGCGGCACCTTGGGGGTGCCGAAGCTGTCCGGAAGCGCGGTCGGTCCGCCGGAGCCGAAGTCGGTGTCGTCCAGGTCGAGGGTCGCGTTGTTGGCCGGGCTGAAGAAGTCCACCGCCGACAGCGACCGGTCCGATCCCACCTGGAGCCGGACCACCGATTCGGCCAGGTGGCCGCTGGGACTGGTGCCGGGCCCGGCTTTCGGGCTGATGCCGTTGCCGGTGGCCAAGATGATGCGGCCGTCGCCGTCGGACATCAGACCGCCGCCGGACTGCCAGATGCCGGCTCCGCTGCCCGCGTCGTTGGTCTCCGAGGTCCACATCGCGGTCTGCTGTCCGGAGGCGGCGTCGACGCCGACGACGTAGCCGTGCCACGGTGTGAAGTCGCAGTGCGCGCCGAACGCGGCGTAGACCACGCCGTCCATGAGCAGCAGCCCCGGGCGCTGCATCTCGTGGAACGCGTCGAACGGCGTCGAGGGGTCGTTGCTCGGCGAGCCCTGGATCTTGACCGGCCATCCGGTCCGCTCGGAGCCGGTACCCGGGTCGATCGCGTGCATCAGCCAACTCGCCTGGGTCGGGTCGCCGCCGGCGTAGGTCTTCGACGTGAAGTAGACCGTGTTGCTCGCCGGGTCGAACACCGGGGTGGCCGTGACACCGATCGTCGGCCCCAGGTCGCCGCAGCCGGTCGCGATCGACGACGACGGCCAGGCCGGCCCCAAATCGCCCCGGGTCCACTGGATCGCGCCGGACTGCGGATTCAGGCCGTACACCTTGTTGTTCTCGGTGGCCACGATCAGCATGCCGCCGGCCACCAAGGGCTGTGCGAAGACCTGGCCGTCGACCGTGGTCGAGAAGATCTGCCCGAAGGCCGGGTCGGAGACGTCGGCCGGGCTCAAGCCGGGCTCGTTCCGATCCCATCCGGTGCGGGCGTTGTCGACGGACACCGTGGTGTCGTCGGCTTTGGCCGGCTGCGGCTGGGCCAGGCCGGCCGTGGCGACGGCCGCGGTGATACCCAGTGCGGTTATTCGAGACCGGCGTGTCGGCACGGCTTGCCCCCTATTGAACATGCCGACATGCCGGCGGTGAAGTCGAACGACCTCAGAGTCTTACAGGTCGTGGAGTTGCCGAGTCAATGCGAATCTGTGAAGGGCGCTGCCCCGATCGGCAGCGCCCTTCGGCTGCTGAGGCCGCTTCTGCGGCTACTTGTCAGCCCTTGATCAGTTCATGGCCAGGGTGAAGTCGTCGCAGGCGGAGGTGCCTGCCGTAGACCGGTAGCAGTAGATGTCGACGCTGGTATTTGTCGGTCCGGTGGTGAACTGGCTGGTGAGTTGTGTCCAGCCGGTGCTGATCGTGGTGGCGCCGGTGTCGTCGTCGGCCGCGTTGTACTGCTTGGTGCCCAAGATGGTGGCGCCTCCGTCCGTGCGGACCCAGCCGGTGAGCGTGCAGGTGGTGTAGTCGAGGTGCTGCCTCAGCGGGGCCGTCACGTTGCTTCCGGGGGTTCGCTATGAGTAGCACCGCCCACACGACCTACACCGCGACCCGCTCTACTTCCCCGCTCGTGCGCATTCGAGCGTCTCGCAAGCGGGCCCAACGCGCTGATCCTCGACGGCGCGCCCACTCACGGCGCTGCGTCATCCGCAGCTGCGGACCCCTTGGTAGCGCAGGACGCGGCAGACAGTGCCGACGCCAGCGCGGCTGCCGATGCCAAGTCCGCCCCACCACGGCTCCAGCGGACGCGACTGCCGCCCAGGCCAGCGCGAGCCAGGCCGACACTGCCGCGTACGACCGGATGGTCGCGGCGGTCTTGTCATCCTTGGGGCTGTCCGCGGTGGATGCGATCGTGCCGGAACCTCCTTACGCCGGAACTGGTGCATGGCGATACCTGTGCAGACTCGAACGACTGCGACGTCACCATCTGCCGAGCATCACTGCGAACCATCGACGCTAGTCCTCGTGATGCCTGTCATGCTCGACTGAGCTTCCGGGCGCCTGTCTCCGGGTGCGCGGTAGGCGTCCGATGAATTGGAGGACACCTCCACCGCTCCGCCTAGTTCAGCCGTTCCCGCCTCCTTATCGGCGCAGCTGCGCTACCAGGCCTTCCGGGAGCGGGGGTCGTCGAACTCGGGCACGCGATCCCATCGCAGTCGTACGCTCAGCCCGCGTCCGCCGTGGGCCGCAGCTGTCAACCGGACGTGTTGTCGCCCGCGACCCGTTCGTCTACTTCGTCGGTGGCCTCCAGCCGTCGACGAAGGAATGTAGATATGCCCGAAAGCCGGCGCCTAGCCCAGGGGGTCTGCCAGCCCCCACCCTGCCGCCAGGATCTCGTCGATCGCACCGAGTACGTCGCGGACCCGAGTCGCCCGATCGCCGACGACCTCCATCCAAGGAACGCCGGCGCCGGCGAGCACCTCGCGGAAACGGCCGGTCATCCACGCGCGCAGATGCTCACCATCGCGGAGGCCGTCGTCGTCGAACGGAACACCGGCGTCGCTCGTCAGGACGTACAGGGCACGCGGCGGCATTGCTTCGGCGATGGCGCGCACGGAGTCCGTCGTGTGTTCGCGGTACCGTTCCTGCCAGATCGTCGTGGCGAGTGCGTCGGTGTCGCAGACCAGCACCGGACCGCCGGTCCGTGCCGCGTGTTCCTCGTCCTCGCACTGGCGCAGGGCGACGTCGTCGAAATCCTGGTCGGTCCACTCCAGGTCGAAGATCGTCGGAACGGCCTCGGCGCGCATCCTCGCCTGAGCCTGCGCCACAGCGAGCTTCAGGACGGTGAGTTCGCGACCGTATTCGGGGACGCAGTTCGTCGTCGCGAACGGACCGCCGCGGGCTCGCAGCGCGTCGGCGAGGTCCTGCGCAAGCGTCGTCGTCCCGGTCGACTCCGCGCCGACGATGACGATGCGGCGCGCGAACCACGCCCGCACCGGCGGTTCGATCACGTGCCAGTAAGCGATCGGGTCGGCGCGTACCTTGGTGCCGGAGACGGCGTACGTCGCGCGAGCGGGATCGACGCGGACGTCGGCGGCGGCGAAGCGTCGGGCGAGTTCCGCACCGTAGGGCTCGGAGGTGAAGACGGCGTCGACGGGAGTGCCGCGGTACCTTCCGTCGTTGACCGCTTCGTGCATCAGGGCGACGTGGGCGTCCCAGACAGCGGCGTCGTCGTAGTCGACAGGGATGTCGTCCACGATGCCGACGACGTCGACGTGCGGCAGGCCAGCGAAGGACTCGCGCAGCCATGCCACGCGCACAGCCAGGGAAATCGACTCGACGCTGGCGGCCATGACGACCACGGTCACGCTGTCGCAGGTGTCCGCGGCGGCACGGATCAGGAATCGGTGCCCGGCGTGCGGCGGGTAGAACTTGCCGATCACCAGGCCGTGGCGGAACTCGTGCTTCACGCGGTCACCGCCGCGGCCGCCGTGTCCTGACCGACTTGCTGGTGCCGGGCCGTCGCGAGTCGCCTGCCCCAGGCGCGCAGGCCGACCAGGCACAGACCGAGGAAGATGATGTAGACGATGCCGGTGAGATACAGGGTCTTCACGAAGTAGAGCGGGACGTAGACGACGTCCGCCGCTATCCAGAAGAACCAGTTCTCGAGCTTCTTGAGGTTCAGCAGCCACTGCGCCGCCAGCGACAACGCGGTTGTAAGCGCATCCCAGAACGGGGCGATGTCCCGTGCATGCGTGAGCAAGATGTCCAGCCCCCATGTCGCCGGGACGACGAGCGCGATGAGGACCGCGATCGTGGTGGGTGTCGCTCGCGTCATCAAAAGCCTGCTGCGCTTCTGTCCGCCGTGCAGCCACTCCCACCACCCGATGACACCGAGCACGAGGTAGACGATCTGAAGCCCGGCGTCCGCGTATAGCTTGGCCGTCCAGAAAAGGACGAGGAAGAACACGTTGTTGGCGATACCGATCGGGAAGTTCAAGATGTGCGCCCGTACCGTCAACCACACACCGACGGACCCGGTCAGGAACCCGAGCAACTCGGCCCACGTGACCGCATCCCGCCCAAAATGGAACAGCACCACATTCAATGGCGTCACTAAGTGACTGAGGAACTCCGTCACGGCATCCCCTCTCTGACCGGCCCGCCTTAGTTAGCGTCAGAGTGACGATAATGAGTGGTCGCCGGTCCCGCAAGGGATGTTTTCGGCATCGAGTCGAACCTCAGGAGACGCTCACGTGGCCACAGCGTGCCTCGGCTGACACCTCGACCCCATCCGCGCCGATCTTGCCGTCGGGCCAGATCTCACGGACCGGAACCGCCCGAGCACCAGCACGCCGACCAGCCGGTTCACGGACGCGTGTGGTTGTCCGGCTCGGCTCTATGCCGAACGTCTGGGTGAACCCCGCTAGGTGAAACCACCGTAACCAGCCCCTCCCGCCTCCTTCCCGCGACATCCAGTCCGTCAGATCTGCCGAAGAAGGCAGCTCGTGGGCAACGTGGTCCACTTATTGGAAGGGCAAGGGCTCTGATATGCAACAGAAGGGCATAGTCTTCACGACGAAGTTGACCGTGAGCGACTGCGCGGACCGTTTCCGGGAGACCGGTGACGGCCTCCGGAACGTGGGTCGGAAACTGCTGGAGGCCACCGCGAAGGTGGCCGGGAACGGTGACGTCACCGGCTACTACACGCCCAGGTTCACGTCGCCGTTCGCGCGCGTCGACGGCATCCCGGACTTCGCGGTGGGGATCAACATCATGAAGTTCAGCGCCGCCGCGCAGGGCAACGGGACCCATGTCCACATGTACGTCGACGACTGTGGCGAGTATCGGGAAGTGCAGTTGGTCTCCAGCCACGGTCTCACCGGCGGTATGCGTTCGGGACGGATGGTCCGGAAGTTCTTCGAGGCGTTCCAGGAGTCGGACGCGGCAGTGACGGTCAAGGAGAGCAGCGTATAGCCCGAGGCCGGATACCTGACGTGGCACTGCTGCGGACGGGGCGTGAGCGGGATGATCTCCGATCCCGCCCACGCCCGCTTGTCGACCAGGGCGGCCCGGCGTTCGGCGGTGAACCGCTTGCGCCAGGTAACGGATGGTGTCGAGACCGCCGATAAGGGACCGGGTCAAGGCTGGTAATAAAGTCTCTGACCGTCACGGGCACTTCGATACTCACGGCCCACACCAAGGCCGGGACCAAAGCCCACCGGACGCCGGCACGGCCGAAGTCATCCCGCTCGAAGGCTCCATCCGCCGCCGGTGAGTTCCTCGCACCACACCATCCACGGTTACCGGCGCCCATACCAGCGACCAGCACCGGAGTGTATGAAGGCACCCGGAAGGGCGAGGTCCACTTCACCGGGAACATACTCAGGCCGGTCCAGGTTTGTTCACCAGCGCGGTCGTGTGCGATGAGCGCGTCTACTGTGAGACCGTCGCGCAGATCTGAGCGATGTAGGACCCCCGTCGATCCTGGAGATTGCATGAGTAGCCCCGATACGGTGATCGCCGCCCTGCGCAGCGAGTACGACCTCCTGACTCGGCAAGTCGCCGTGTTCAGCGACGATGACCTGGCCGGGCCCTCGGCCGCGTCCGAGTGGGATATCTCGCAAGTCCTCAGCCACCTGGGCAGCGGCGCGGAGATCAACCGGGCGACGCTCCAAGCCGCGCTCGACGGCACGACGCCCGGCGGCCGCGAGTTCAACGAGTCCGTCTGGGACCGGTGGAACGCCATGTCCCGCCGGCAGCGCGCCGACGGGTATGTCGTGGCGAACCGCGAGTTGACCGAGCTGTACGAATCGCTGGATGCCGATACGCGCAACAGCCTGATGATCGACATGGGCTTCCTGCCCGCGCCGATCGACGTGGCGACCGCCGGGCGCATACGTCTCAATGAGGTGGCCATGCACTCCTGGGACATCCGTGTCGCCTCGGACGTGAACGCGACGCTTGCGCCGCAAGCCGTCCGCGAGCTCCTGCACGGCGAGCCGGACTTCACCGCATGGATCAGCAAGCCCGAGCACCTCGGCGGCGAGAGCTTGGTCCTCCACGTCACCACGAGCGAGCCGGAGTCGGACTTCGCCCTGAACTTGACCACCCCGGTGAGCACCAGCTTCGAGGTCGCCGACAAGTACGACGGCACACTCACACTGCCGGCCGAGGCGTGGCTGCGTCTCAAGGCCGGACGTCTCGCACCGCGGTACACGCCGACCGGGATCGTCGCCACCGGCGCCGCCGACCTCGACCTGCTGCGCAAGGTCTTCCCCGGCTACTAGGAGCTGTCCGGGGTTCGGATTTCGGTGAGGTCCGGTGGGGGCTGGTGTCGGCTGGTAGAACTCGGGCGTGGCGCGTTTTGATGTGACGGATGCCGAGTGGGCGTTGATCGAGCCTGTGCTGCCGGTGGCTGCTACCGGGCCGTTGCCGCGACGTATGCGGGAGCAGTTCAACGGGATCGTGTGGCGGTTCCGTACTGGCTCTGGCTGGAGTGACGTGCCAGAACGCTACGGATTATGGTCAACGCTCTACGACCGGTTCAACGCATGGTCCGTGGGGTAGGTCAAAGCGGGCTGTCACCTGCGACGTCAGCGTCATAGTGCCCGCGGCGTAACGCAAACGCGTTGGATCGACAGTCGGCGACGACGAGGAGCATCCAGCGGCGAACGCCACGATGATCGCCGCCGCGCAAGCGGTGACGAGATCCGAGACTCGTTGACGTGCCACAGCACTTCGGCGCGCACGGCGTCACGGCGGTTCCCAGCCCACGCGATTCGGCAGGAAGCGCCCCGGGGTGCGCTCGTTGCCCTGTCCCACCGTCGAGCATCTTGCGGGAACTGTTTGCTGCGCACGGTGGCAACAGGGAAGAGGCTGGAGCCGGGCCGCGGCGTGACGATGGCAGGAGCACTGGTGAGTCCTGTCGGGGTACGCAGCGTAGAAGGTAGAGATCATGAAGGAAGGATGGCTGACGTTTCTCGTCGCCCTCATAGTGATTGGAGCAGTGGCGGGCGCCAAAGACGCCTCCGGCTCCTCCTCCCAGCCTTCGCCACAGGTTGTGCAGACCACCGTGTCCGGTCGCTGAACGGGGCATGTGGACGTCTTTGAGAGTGCGCCACTCTGTTATTGACGTGCCGTCGGATGGTTATCCGGCGGCACGTTGCATTTCGGCTGTTGTGACCACCATCATGTCGGACACGTCGCCGAGTCTTGCCGCGAGCGCTTCGAACTTGCTGGTGGGAGAGGTGCGGCAACGCGGATTCCACAGCGCTCAGCGGGTCGGGACGCATACTCGATCAACAGCAGCGTTCGTGTCGATCGTGGGGACGAGTTCCGGAGGAGAGAGTCATGGCTCAGCAGGGTGGACCGATTTCGCAACAGCAGCAGCCGCTTCCGGATTCGGCTAGGGGGCGGCTTGCTCAGTCGCAGCAGGGGCGGCCTTGTTTCACCTCTGATCTGTCGGTGAATGAGTTCGTGTTGGCTACGCAGGCGGGGTTCGTGCCTGTGGGGCTGGTGATGGGGACGAGCATCTACCACATCGGGATTCAGCCGACGCGGTGGAACACCAGTCAGGAGCTGGGGGTGCTCACGCAGGCGATGTACACCGCGCGGGAGCTGGCGATGGCTCGGATGGAGGCTGAGGCCGACATGCTGGGTGCTGACGGGATCATCGGGGTGGAGGTGCGGGCGCGGCGGTATGCGTTCTCGGCCGAGATCATGGAGTTCGTGGCTGTCGGGACGGCGATCAAGGCTGAGAACAGCAACGTGCCGCTGCGGACGCCTGCGGGCCGGCCCTTCACGTCGCATCTGTCGGGGCAGGACTTCTGGACGTTGTGGCAGCACGGGTGGGTGCCGCGGGCCTTGGTGCTCGGCACCTGCGTCTACCACGTCGCGCACCTCACGTTCCGGCAGGCGTTGCAGGCGTCGGGACAGAACACCGAGCTCGGCACGTACACGCAGGCTGTCTACGACGCGCGCGAGATCGCCATGTCCCGCATGCAGTACGAGGGCAACCAGGTCGGCGCCGACGGCATAGTCGGGGTCACGGTCCACGAGAACGACTGGGTCTGGGGCGAGCACGCCATCGAGTTCTTCGCGATGGGGACCGCGGTCAGCAAGCTCCACCAAGACGCGTCGCCGGTGTCGCCCCAGATGACGATGCCGCTGTCCGGCTGAGGTAGGGAGAAACACCGGGGGAGGGGCGCCGGCAAAGACGCCCCTCCGCTGCATCATCGCAAAGCGCTGACCAGAGGTGGGTTCAGCCGAGCGAAGCCCTCCTGCCGCTCATAAGGGAAGTACGGATAAGGCGCCGCCCGCCAGCTAGCCGCATCAAGCCGAGCGACCTGCTCCGCCGTCAGCTCCCAGCCGATGGCGCCGAGGTTCTGCCGCAGCTGCTCCTCATCGCGAGCCCCGATGATGACCGAGGACACCGTCGGGCGCCGGAGCAGCCAGTTGATGGCGATCTGCGAAATCGCCGCGCCGGTCTCCTTGGAGATCTCGTCCAGCACATCGACCACTCGATACAACTGCTCGTCATCGACAGGCGGCCCCATTTCAGCGGTCTGATGCAGTCGGCTGCCCGCCGGAAGCGCTTCCCCGCGCCGGATCCGGCCCGTCAGCCGGCCCCATCCCAGCGGACTCCACACCAGCGCGCCGATCCCCTGGTCGGCGGCGAGCGGCATGAGCTCCCACTCGTAGTCGCGCCCGACGAGCGAGTAGTACACCTGGTGCGCCACGTAGCGCGAGGCGTGCATCCGGTCCGCGGCCGCCAGCGACTTCATCAGCTGCCAGCCCGCGAAGTTCGACGCGCCGACGTACCGGATCTTGCCGGCCCGCACCAGGTCGTCGAGGGCTGACACGGTCTCCTCGACCGGCGTCCGGGCGTCGAAAGCGTGCAGCTGGAACAGATCGATGTAGTCCGTCCCCAGGCGGCGCAGCGCACTCTCCGTCGCCTGGATCAGCCGGGACCGGGACGCTCCCGCGTCCTGGGGTCCGTCGCCGATCGGCAGGCCGGCCTTCGTCGACAGCAGAACCTGATCGCGCCGGCCCTTGATGGCCGCTCCGAGCACCTCCTCGGCCATCCCCTCGGAGTACACGTCCGCGGTGTCGAACAACGTCATCCCCGCGTCGAGGCTGATGTCGACCAGCCGCCGAGCCGCGCGGGCATCGGTGTCGCCCAACGCGCCGAACAGATCGCCCTTGCCGCCGAACCCCGCCGAGCCCAAGCTCAGAGCGGGGACGACCAGCCCCGAATCACCCAACCGCCGGTATTCCACGACCCTGCCTCCTTGCCGCCGAGAGAATCAATACTCTGCTAAACCCCGGCCACCAAGGTAGCACTGTCGACGGCCTTAATGGAACCCCAGTCCCGTTACTGTAGCTGTCGGATCCCCGCCGCACAACGGATCAAGAGCGATCTCCGGCCGAGAGTGGGGCCGCTAGGCCTTGTCGACAGCCTTGCTGACCAGCTGCTGGACCGTCGACGCCGGCACGCCGCCGACCCCGAACGCGGCGACCTCGATGTAGACCTGCCCCTTGCGAATGACGACCACGTCGCCGTCGTACGTCACGCCCGACCTGCTGGCCGTCAGCTGCAAGGCGTAGCTCTCGTCGCCGTAGGACGAGAACGATGTCGCGGACAGGTGCGTCGTATCCGTGCCGGAGGTGATCGCAGAGCACTGGCTCGCGGCCTTCTGGACCGACGCCCACAGATCGTGAACCTGTTGGGCCGGGCCGGAAGCAAGGATCTCCTGCAGGAACGGCCCGTCCTCCGACGCCTGGAAGTCGGTCTCGGCCTGCGCAGGCAGCTGCGTGCTGCCGCTCGCCGTGAGGGCCTCGCACGGAGCCGTGACCGAACTGTCCGCGGACGGCGGCGACACCGCCCATCCGAACGGCAGGTCGGGAATCGCGAGGGCTGCGGCCTTCAGCTGTGTCGCAGAAGCCTGGCCCACGAGAAGCGAAGCCGAAGATGGAGATGGAGATGGAGATGGAGATGGAGATGGAGACAGAGACGGAGACGGAGTCGAAGTCCGAGCCGGAACCGAAGCTGTCGGCTGCACCTTGTGACTCGGCGAGGAGGAGGAAGAGCACGACGTACACGAGACGAGCGCCACCGACGCGACCAATGCCATGGACGCCATGATCCGGTTCATACACATGCCTCGCTGCCGTGGCGGTGACTCTCTACGGGAGGAAGTCTCAGCCCTTAGTGTGCGCTCAAGCCGGGCACCGAGGCAGCCCCGACAGGTCGGAAGCCTTCAGCACATAGGCGTCGTACGTCAGATCCGGTGACTTCACATCCCCGAGCGGGTAGTACACCGCGACCGCGTCCCCGTTCGTCACCGCGCTCCCGTACTCCTTGGTGACCTGTGTGAACGACCGCGTCTTCAGGTCCGCGGCGAACGTCGCCGTGGAGTTCGTCCACGTCACCACATCGTCCGACACCCCAACCGTGTCCATGGCGTCGCCGTCGTTCGCCGTGCTCACCACGACAGCCGCGGGCATCCCCGCACGCCACGCATACAGCGTCCGGTAATCGGCGCTGGTCCAGGCCCACGTGGTGCCGTCGCTCGCGATGGTCGCGGGAGCGGTCTGCACCTGAGCCAGCGGAGCGGGGAGCGTGGCGGGAGCGCCGGTCGTCGCCGAGGCGGCCGTGAGCGTCACCGGGCCGTTGGCCTGCAACGCCTCGGTCCAGACCAGGAGGTCGCCGGCGAACAGGGAGGCGCCCATGTGTCCGGTGTGGACGACCTTGTCCTGGCCGGTCGCGAGATCGAAGAGGTGAACCTGCTGTGTGCCGTCGGCGAGGCCCCGGATCCACGTCGCCTTGCCGTTGTGGACCTGCGGCCATTCGACCGTGCCGTTCGTCGCCGTCCCCGGGTCGCTGGCGATGGCATGCGGCCTGGCAGTGCCCTGCGAATCCCAGGCGTAGAGATCCCAGGCGCCGGTGAGCTGCTGCGAATGGTTGGCCATGAAGATGAGCCAGCGGCCATCGAAGCCGGCCACACCGTAACCGGCATAGGGAGCGGCCAAGGTGAAGACCGTCTGCTTCTCGCTGCCGCGATCACGCGACCAGACGAGGTTCTTCATGTTCTGGACGCCGTTGCCGTCCGTTGCGAAGAACGACGATCCGTCCGGAGCGACGGCCACGGGAACCAGCGCTTCGCCTGCTGCGGTCCTGACCGCACCTGCCGATTCGGCCTGCATCAGCGCAGCGGGGGTGGCGACGGAACAGAACGCGCCGCTGGGACGACTCGCATGAGAGGAAGTGGACGCACTGCACCCCGACATACACGCCGTCACTATCGCCGCCGCTGCGGCCAGCAGGCAGCGTCGGGTTCGGGAAGATGCCACGTCGGCCTCCGGGGTGCGATCGTGCTGAGGGCAGAACGGAACCCGCGGTGGCGGCCGGAACCGGCTGCCGCCGCGGGCTTGTGCCGTGCGGTGGGGGGCCCGCACGTCTGACAGAGCGGGCGGTCTACCAGTAGTAGCCGCGGCCGCCCAAGATGCGCACCAGCAAGGAGGAGCTGATCTTCGAGTAGGCCGGGACCGTGCTCCAGACCGTGGTGGCGGGGTCGGCGTAGTGCGTCGTCGCGCCGTTGTCGTAGTACCCGTCGATGGCGATGTAGTGGTAGATCAGCTCGTTCGGGTGTCCGGCCAGGTGCGGGCCGCCGGGAACCTCGTAGGCGTTGCCGACCAGGCCGTTGCCGGAGTCTATGTCCGACTTCAGGTGGCTCTCGTAGCCGGAGACGTAGCCGGACCAGGCGCCGGACTCGAAGACCTCGTCGTACTTGAAGCCGCCGGAGTAGGCGTTCAGGGCGCTCAGCATCCCGCCCATGTCGGTGCCGTTGGTGGTGGTGCCCAGGACGCCGGCGGCCCAGCTCTGGGTGCGCGTCCCGTGGCCGCTCTCCTTCAGCGTCGAGACCAGCGCGGCCGGGCCGCACCAGTAGTAGCGCTGCTCGCCCTGCTGCGAGGGGGTGAGCTTGGCCCAGCCGGAGCCGTGGGTCACGGGGCCGGCGTCGGGAGTGACCGTCGTGCTCTGGGCGCCGGCGTTGGCGGGGGTCGCCGCGGCGGCCGTGCTGATGCCGGCCCCGAGGGCGAGCAGGACGGCCGCGCCGCCGATGAGCGGGCGCCGCAAGCCCGCCGCGGTGGGGTTCGTTCTCATCGGATTCCTCCTTGGACGAGAAGCGTGGGGAAAAGAGCGGCAGCGGGCCGGTCCGGGCTCGTCGTCGGGCCCGACGGGCCAGAGCCCGGCTCGCCGCCGAGAACGACCCTGGGCTACCGGACGTGTACACCGGAAGGCTTCGGCGCTGTCCGGAAGCAGCCCTGTCAGGGTTCGGACACTCTATACACAGGGTTGGCAGTCAGTCGCACTCAGTACTGAAGGCTGAGTGAAGCCGATTACGCCCGACGGGCCACACCAGAAGGGTCCTGATAGTTCTAGTGCCTGCACCAGTTGCTCGGGCCATGTCAGAAACCGCATACTGACGTTCGGTGAGAACTTCCACTACACCTGGGGAAGGGATGCTGGAAGCCTTCGGGGTCTCGTCGGCGGCAGAGCAGCTGTACCTGCATCTGCTGCGCGAGCCGGATCTTCGGATCGAGGCCATCAGCGGGGAGCTGGGGTGGCCCGAGGAGGAGGTGCGCGCCGCTCTCGACGAGTTGTCCCGCCTCGCGCTGCTGCGGACGTCTCCTGCGCATCCTCGAACGCTGCGGCCGGTGGCGCCGGACGTCGGGCTGGAGTCATTGCTGGGGCGGCTCCAGGCCGAGCTCGTGGCGCGGCAGCACCAGTTGGAGAGCGGTCGCGCGGCCCTGGCGGTGCTGACCGCCGAGTACGCGGAGCTCCATCCGCGGGGCGAGCGCACGGTGACCGAGGAGCTGCTCGGGGTCGAAGAGGTGCGCACGCGCCTGAAAACCCTTTCCGCGCAAGCGAGGTCCGAACTCGTCGCCCTGATCCCGGACCCCGTCCAGCGCGCCGACACGCTGGCGGCGAGCAAGCCGCTCGACGCCGCGGTGCTTGAGCGCGGCGTCCAGATGCGCACGGTCTATCTGAACAGCATCCGCAACGACCCGGCGAGCATCGCTTACAGCGACTGGCTTTCCGGCATCGGCGGCCAGATCCGCACCGCCCCGACCGTCCCGCTGCGCCTGATCATCTTCGACCGCACCACCGCCCTGGTCCCGATCGACCCGAAGGACAGCTCCGCCGGCGCCACCGTTCTGACCGGAGCCGGCGTGGTCGCGGCGATGTGCGCGCTCTTCGAGCAGATCTGGGCCACCGCCAACCCCCTCGGCGTGCCCAACCCGCTGGACGCACAGGGCCTCGGTCCCGAGGAGCGCGAAGTCCTGCGCATGCTGGCGAACGGCGAGACCGACGAGCACATTGCGCGCCGCTTGGGCGTCTCGACGCGCACGGTCGGGCGCAAAGCCTCGGAGCTCATGCGGAGGTTGGGGACTCGGAGCCGCTTTCAGATGGGCGTGCGGGCGAGCGAGCTGGGGTGGCTCGGCCCGCCCCAGGAGGCGTGTTGCGAGGGGTTGGAGGCGCCGCATCATGTGCGCGAAGGATCTGAACTCCTAAGCGGTTACCTAGACTGCGCACGGTAGTGCACGCCCTACTCATGGGTGAAAACCCTGATTAAGGGCGATGGTTGGCAGTGACTGCCGAGCACCGGCGCCCCACGCTGTGAAATCAAGGTGCTGCGATCAGTGCGTTCGACTGCGACACTGCGGACTGTGCCGGTCACCTCCCGGGCTTTGGACGGCGACGGCACGTCACCCCACGCGCACGACCACCCCACGAGAGGACGCCATGACAATCCCTCTGTATAAGAGAGCTGCCCTGGGCGCGGCGGCTGTGCTCGCCGTCACGACTGTCGCCGCAGGCGCGATGGTCGGGACGGCGCAGGCGGCGTCGGGCGGGGCCCGATGGACCGAGAATCTGGCGCAGGTGCAGTCTTCCGACTTCAACGTCGCCTGGACGGGCAAGGCGCTCACGGTCAAGGACGGCCGGGTGCACGCTTCGACGTCCCAGGACACGCGCGGCTACGCGCAGGACGTGCTGCCCGAGCACGCTCTGGCCGCGCCGGCCGACGAGGTCGCCGTGACGCTCACCGCCACCCGGCCCGCCGGTTCGGAGGCGCAGGTCGACGTCCGCGGCCTCGCGCTCAACGGCAGGTGGACGCAGTGGATCCCCGCGGCGGCCACCGGTGTCACCCAGCTCTCGGCTTCGGTGACCGAGGTGCAGGCGCGGCTGACGTTGCGCGACAGCGCGCAGGGTGCCGCCCCGGCGATCAGCAGTCTGATACTCAACGCTGACAACGGCGCCGCCCCCACCGCCGCCGCGCAGCTCACTCCGATGTCCCTGTCCTACCAGGTCTACGCCACGCGCGAAGGTCTCGTCGGCGGCACCACCGCCAACGGCCACGTCATCCAGTCCAGCGACCACTTCGTGGCGCTGCCGTCGGGAACCGTCCTGTCGCCCAACGGCAGCGGCAGCTACTCGGTGCAGGTCTGCGGCCCGGCCCGGTGTGAGACGGCGCCGGTGTGGGACATCGGCCCGTGGAACACGCACGACAACTACTGGAGCGCCAGCCGCGCCGAGTTCACCAACCTGCCGCAGGGCGAGCCCGAGGCGCAGGCGGCGTACCAGAGCGGCTACAACGGCGGCCACGACGAGTTCGGCAGGACCGTCTCCAACCCGGCGGGCATCGACCTCGCCGACGGCACCTTCTACAACGTCGGCCTGAACAACAACGGCTGGGTCACCGTGACCTACCTGTGGACCGGCGGTGGCGGCAGCGGACCGTCGGTCACCGGCATGAGCCAGTGCGCCACCTCGTCGAACGCCGACTGCTACAGCGCCGCGGCCGGCAACGGATCCGACTGCCACACCGGCCACTTCTGCATCTACACCGGCACCAACTACAGCGGCACGGTGTTCTCCTTCTACCACTGCAAGTACAACGGCGGTGACTGGGCGCTGCAGAACTGGCTCTCGGCAGGGTCCTACATCAACGACAACTCCGGCGGCACCGACGCCTACACCAAGGACGCGAACCACAACGTCATCACAGCGACCACGCCGGGGAGCAGGAGCACGAACTACAACTTCGACCCGGTCTACTACGTGCAAGCATGCTGAAATAGCTGGTGCCTAGTGCGGCGACCCCCTTCGCTTCGGCGGAGGGGGCCGCCGCCGAGGACGTGCCGAAGGGCCGGCGCTACGCCTGCCCTCCGATGGCCCGCACCGCTTCGATCGTGTCAGCATCCTGCGGGCGCTTGTCCTCCCGGTATCGCACGACCCGCGCGAACCGCAGCGCGACGCCCCCGGGATAGCGCGAACTCCGCTGCACGCCGTCGAAAGCCACCTCGACGACCAGCTCCGGCCGCACCCGCACGGTCCACTCGTCGGCGGACGTCCGCAGGGCCCGCAGCCGCTCGGTCTGCCAGGCGAGCAGCTCGTCGGTCATACCCTTGAACGTCTTGCCCAGCATGACGAACGCGCCGGTCTCCGGATCGCGCGCGGCCAAATGCAGGTTGCTCAGCCAGCCGCTGCGCCGGCCGTGGCCCCATTCGGCGGCGATGACCACCAGGTCGAGCGTGTGGACCGGCTTGACCTTCAGCCAGGCCGAGCCGCGGCGGCCGGCGGTGTAGGCCGCGTCGAGGGCCTTCACCACGACGCCTTCGTGCCCGCGTTCCAAGGCGTCCTTGGCGAACGCCTCCGCCGCCGCGGGGTCGTCGGTGACCAGGCGCGGGGCCAGAGCGCCGGGCGGCGCGACGGACGCGAGCAGGTCGGAGCGTTCGCGCGAGGGCAGGTCGATCAGGTCGCGGCCGTCGAGGTGCAGCAGGTCGAACAGGAACACCGTCAGCGGGATCTGCTCGCGCAGCTTGGTGACGTCTCGGCGGCTGCCGGTACGGCTCGCGGTCTCCTGGAACGGCCGCGGACGGCCGTCGGCGGCCAGCGCCAGCGCCTCGCCGTCCAGGACCGCGGACGTCACCGGGAGCGCCAGGGCCAGCTCGACCACCTCCGGCAGGCGGTCGGTGATGTCGTCCAGGCTGCGGGTGAAGACCTGGACGCGGTCGCCGTCGCGGTGGATCTGGACCCTGATCCCGTCGAGCTTCCACTCCAGCGCCGCCGGCGCGGCCTTCGCCAGCGCGGCCGGGACGCCGTCCGCCGTCCCGGCCAGCATCGGCTGGATCGGACGCCCGACGACCAGGCCGACCTCGCGCAGCCCCGGCACTCCGTCGCGCAACGCGATCTGCGCGGCCGCCGCCAGATCGCCGCCGAACATCGCCGCGCGCCGCACCTCGGCCGCCGGAACCTCCGCGGCCTTGGCGACGGCGTCGGCCATCACGCCGTCCAGCGCGCCCTGGCGCAGCTCGCCGGTGAGAAGCCGGCGCAGGAACGCCTGCTCCTCGGCGGTGGCCCGGGCGAACAGCGCGTTCAGCAGCTCGCGGCGCAGGGCCTGCGAGCCGGTGCCGGAGGTCGTGCCGACCTCGCCGAGGATCCGGTCGACCTCGGCCACCTCCAGCTCGCCGGGCCCGGCCGCCGGCGCGGGGAGCTCGCGCAGCGCGGCCCAGCCGACGCCGATCTGCCGCTGCGGCAGCTCGCCGGACAGGTAGTGGACGGCGACCCGGACCTCGTCGGGCCCGGCCGCCGTCCGCAGCCGTTCGGCGATCAGGGCGATCTTGGCCGAGCGGGCCGAGATCCCGGAGACGGCTGCGGACGTGGTCGCCAGGTCGAGCAAGCGCATGAATGCCATGGTCCGCCATGGCACTGACAGAGGCGACCGGGGTGACCCACCCGATCCTTCTGGACCGGCCGGCCATAGCCGGATCCGCCGAGCCTTCCGAACCGGCCATCGAACCTTGGCGCCCCCGCTCCGCCGAACCCGCATCATGGCGGCAGTGGTTTCGGGGCCCCGCCTCGTGTAGGAGGACGAGGAGGGCAATGGACATCGAGGATGAAAGACGATTCCGGGAGTTCGTCGGGGCCCGGTCGAAGGCGCTGCTACAGACCGCCTACCTGCTGACCGGCGACTGGGAACACAGCCGTGATCTGGTGCAGGGCGCGCTGGCCGGACTGGCGCGCAAGTGGGGCCGGCTGGCCGATCCGGGCCACGCCGAGGCGTATGTGCGCAAGATGATCTACCACGCGCACGTGGACCGCACCCGGCGCCTGTCCTGGCGGCGCGAGCGGACGACGGCGACCGTGCCGGACACCGCGGCCGAGCGCTCGGATCCGGCGGATCTGGTCGCCGCGCGTCGGGACGTGATGGAGGCGCTGAGGCAGCTGCCGCCGGGGCAGCGTGCCGTGGTCGTGCTGCGGTACTTCGAGGACCGCACAGACGAGGACATCGCGGCGGTGCTGGGGATCTCGGCCGGGACCGTGCGCAGCCAGCATCACAAGGCACTGAAGGCGTTGCGGGTGAGCACGAGCATCACCGTGAACGACACGTTGAAGGAGGAGGCGGCATGGTGACGGAGCAGGAGTTGCGGGACGCGCTGGCCGACGCCGTCGACGATCCGGCGGCCGAGACCTACACGCTCGGGCTGTCGGACCGCGCGCTGGCGGAAGCCCGCGAGGACGCGCGGTGGTGGCGGCCGATGACGGGCCGGCGCGCGGGGGCGCGGGTGCGGTGGGTGCCGGTCGTCGCCGTCGGCTCGGCCTTCGCGGTCGCCGCCGCCGTCGGGATGGCGGCGCTCGGCGGCGGGAAGGGATCGGGCGACGGATTGCCGGTGCAGGCACTGTCCGCCCCACAGACGCCCCCGAACCCGGTCGGTCAGGAGGCGCTCACCGAGTTCGGAGCGGAATGCTTCGACGGGCACGGGCCGAAGCTGGACTCGACGTACGTCTGGGACCCGGCGACGCGCCGGTATCACGGTGTCCCCGGCGGCGTCGTGACGGCCTTCCACCCTTCGCCCGACGGGAAGTACGCGCTGGTGGAGCTGGGCATGCCGCCCCAGTCGTGGGCGGTTGCCGGCTGGTCCGACGCGGTGGCGGGTCGCCTGACGCAGCATCCGGTGGCCGGCGTGAGCGGCTTGCACTGGACCGCGGACGGCAAGGAAGTCGTCACCGACCTGAAGCGGGACGTGGCCAAGACCACTGGCGGATCGGTCCTGCCGAAGCAGGCCGCCGATTTCTATGATCCGGCCTCGGGACGCCGCCTGGCCGCGGTCCCGATTCCCCAGGTCGTGCTCGACATGGACGCGAGCCGTCAGTGGTCGATCCAACAGGTCCAGGGCGACCACGACTCGGCTGTGTTCCCCCTCCTGAGCGCCGATGGCGACCGGCTGGAGTACCTCGATGCTCAGGGAGCCACGATCCGAACGCTGGAAGTGCGGGACGGCCTTCCGGCGAGCGAGGGGAAGGAATCGGACCTGCTCGAGTCGGCCCAGATCTCGCCCGACGGCCGCTACCTGCTCGAGACGAGCGGGTCGGTGCTCGCGGTCTTCGATCTCCAGGCCCGTGGTGAGCGTGTCGGCTACCTGGATGTCGCGGGACACACATTCAGCAGCTGGGTCGGCGACCATCAGATCGTGACGTCGGTGGAGAAGAACATGCCGCCTTCCGGCGCCCGGACGGGCCACAACCCCGTGTATTCGGTGTTGTCACCGGAGTTGAAGGTCTTGCAGCAGGCGGAGTTCGTGCTCCCGTCCGACCCCCACGGCTATTGCGCGACGTGGCCCATGTCGTGGGCTCCGACAGGGCAGTTCCCTGGGGCGTTCGTACCCTGATCCCCTGACCGAAAATCACCGCCGCCTGGTACGAGGTGCCTGCCATCCTGAACGGATGCCAACCGACACCTCGTACCACGGCGGCCTCGCCGCGTTCTTCGCCGGGAGCGGCCAGGGGCACCCGACCAACGCGTACATCGATCGGCCCGCGATGCTCGCCCTGGTCGGGGACATCGCGGGCCAGGACGTGCTCGACGTGGGCTGCGGGCCGGGGTACTACGCGGCGACGTTCGCGGACCGGGGGGCGACGGTGACCGCGCTCGACGGCAGCGCGGAGCTGCTGCAGGTCGCGAAGCGCACGGCGGGGGAGCGCGGGACGTTCCTGCACCACGATCTGGAGCAGCCGCTGCCGTTGCCGGACGCCTCGTTCGACCTGGCGGTGATGGCGTTGGTGTACCACCACGTGCACGCGCGACAGCAGCTGTTGGCCGAGCTGCGCCGGGTGCTGCGCCCCGGCGGGCGGCTGCTGGTCTCCACGACGCACCCGATGAGCGAGCAGCGCTGGCTCGGCGGCTCCTACTACGAGGGCGGACGCGTCGAGGCGCCGGTCGGCGGGCCCGGGAACGGGTTCTCGATCAACTTCGAGCGGATGACCGCCGAGCGCTTCGTGAACGAGATGCTCGACGGCGGCTTCGTCCTGGAGCGCCTGCTGGAGCCGCGGCCGGCACCGGAGTTCCGGGACGTCGACGCGGCGAAGTTCGAGGTGCTGGACGTCAAGCCGACGGTGTTGACGGTGGCGTTGCGGCGACCGCGGTAGACCGGGAATCAGGCCGCTCCCCGGGTTCCAGCCCGGCCGCGCCGCGATCGGCCCGCAGCAAGAAGCATCCCGCCGCCAGCCCGAACGCCGCCGCCGTCTCGTGCCCGATCGTCGCGAAGTTCGGCAGCAGCCCGAACCATTGCACGCTGACGAACGGGTACGCGAACACCCCCGCGGCCCACAGCAGCCGCAGCTTGCGCGGCACCAGCGGCGTCACGGCTGCGGCCGTCGCCAGCACGCCATAGCTGATCCCGTAGTCGTACCCGTCCCACCACTTCGCGGGGTAGCGGCCGGAGTGGGTCGCGGCGGCGGCGACGCTGGTGGCGGCCGCGGTCGCGATGGTGTTCGCGAGCAGGAAGAGCGCGGCGGTGCGGCCCGCGCCCATGCGCCGCTCCAGCGCCGCCATGCAGATCCCGACTCCGCCCCCGATGATCAGAAGGTGGGAGAGCAGACCGCTGTCCGTGGCCGTGAACAGCGGGCTGGCCAGCAGGACTTCGAGCGGGGCGTGCGCCATGTTGTGCGGGTTGGTGCTGATGGTGATTTTGAGGTGGTCGGCGGCCGGCCCGGACAGGAGCCGCGTCAGCACGAGCAGGCCGGCCAGGATGACGAGCAGGTAGGCGAACGTCATCGGGTTGCGGCGCGGGTAGGTGCGCGCGGCCCGGGCCGGCGCCGCGAGCGCGCGGGCCGCCGGGCGCGGGCCGGAGTCGATCGCCATGGGCCGAGCTTGGCAGAAACGCCCCGGCCGATGGCGGATCACCGGCGAGAATGGGAATCCGGGTCGAGGATGGAGGAGCGATGGACGCAGAGGAACCTCTGGAAGAACAGCGGCGTATCGAGTGGTACGAGACGCCGGTCCCGCCCGGCATGCTCGTGACCCAGGCCTACGTCTGGGCCCTCGATCCCGACGACGGCCGCATCCTGATCCAGGACCGCGGTCCCGAGCACCCCCGCCGCTACACCCTGCCCGGCGGCCGCCCGGAGCCCGAGGACGGCGGCGACCTGCTGCAGACCGCCGCTCGCGAGGCGATGGAGGAGTCCCAGATCCGCATCGACACCGGCCGGGCGGTCTATCTGGGCCATCAGGTGGTGACCTGGCTGGTGAAGCATTCCGAGCCGTTCGCCCAGGTCCGCTTCGCCGTTCCGATCATCGGCTACGAACCCATCGGCCCCGATCCCGACACCGGGCGCATCAGCCGCCGCTTCATGACCGCCGTGGAGCGCGCGCCGGAGTTCCTGCACTGGCACGAGACCGCCGCCTCGCAGGCCAAAGCCGCCTTACGCGCCGGACAGGAGCTCGGCTTACCCGTCGAGGACCCCGCCCCCGAGGGCTATCGCGACGGCGAGTAGGGCTGCGAGCAGGGGCGCAAACAGAGACGCAAACAGAAGACGCAAACAGAGACGCAAACAGAGACGCAAGCACGGCCGCGAACAGAGACGCGAGCAGGGACTCAAGAAGGGCTGCCACCCGGTCAGCCAAGAACACCCCCCCGTCACATCACCGGGTGCTCGGAACTGCCCAGCGGCATGGCGCAGAATCCGCCTCCGGCCCGGTGCAGGGGCAGGGCCGACCAGTCGAAGTCGCCGATCCCGGGCAGGCCCGCCGCGAAGCGTTCCGCGTCGTCTTCGGGGTGGTAGCCGATCGCCGCGCCCTCGGCCAGCGAGAACCAGCGCCGGGCGTTGGCCGAGATGCCCCACAGCACCCGGAACCCGGCCGGCGGCGGGGCGGCCAGACATGCTTCGACCAGGCGCGCGCCGTCGCCGTGGGAGATCCACACGGCGAGATCCAGGATCGACAGCGGCTCGGGCCGGTAGGCGCCCAGTCGCAGACAGCTGACATCGACGCCGAACCGCGAGTGATACAGGCTTCCCAGGGCCTCCATGGCCGCCTTGCTGACGCCGTAGTACGTGTCGGGCCGGGCCGCGGCGCCGGCCGGGAGGAATCCGTCCGGCCCGACGTCGTCCCGGGTCCAGAAGCCGGCGGCGTGGATGCTGGAAGCCAGCACGACCCGCGGTACCCCCTGCCGGACCACGGCTTCCAGCACGCTCCGGGTGCCTTCGACGTTCACCTCGGCCAGCTCGCTCCAGGAACCCTCGCCGGGATTCCCGCCGAGGTGCACCACGGCGTCCACGCCTTCGCAGGCCTCGTCGATCGCGGCCGGGTCGGCGAACGAGGCCGTCACGATCTCCGCGCCGTCGTCGCCGGGCGTCACCGGCATGACGTCGAGCAGCCGAAGCACCCGGCCGGGCCGCGCCAGCAGCGGGCGCAGCGCACCGCCGACGCGCCCGGCCACGCCGGTGATCAGGATCCGTTCGGTCACAACGCCTCCTAGAAGGTCGAGCCAGAAGGTCGAGCCAGAGGGTCGAGCCAGAGGGTCGAGCCGGTGCGCCGGTCGGCGTGGCGGCAAGGTGTCCTGGTCGGAGACTGCCTTCGCGTTCGGCGGGTGTCCACCTCAAAGGCATGGCCGACGCGGAAGACAACGTTGTCCGCCATCGTGCCCGGGCCGATCCGGCGGACCGATCCGGCGGGCGGCCGGCAGAGTATATTCGAGGTCTGATTCAATAGGGGTGCGCCGCGTCGGCTTTCGCCGTGCCGG
>Ga0207671_10002038_pt1 | contig 22197 bp, 14 predicted proteins | sample KBSC24metaG_FD_184352 | JGI IMG/M metagenome (GOLD analysis project Ga0207671, IMG submission 184352) | Corn rhizosphere microbial communities from Kellogg Biological Station, Michigan, USA - KBS C2-4 metaG (SPAdes) (version 2) | ecosystem: Host-associated > Plants > Roots > Rhizosphere > Soil... | reverse complement strand
CATTTTATATGATGACCTACGCCGAGGTTTGCTTTATGAAAGCCGAGGCAGCTCAGCGTGGCTACGGAGGCTCACAAACAGCTGAGCAATATTATTATGCGGGCATCAATGCCAATTTTGCCTTTTGGGGATTAACGCCAGCCCAGGCTCTTGCTTACCAGGCGCAAGACGGCATTAAATGGGGCACTGCAGGTAAAGGTTTTAATTATGATCTGGGCTTTATCAATACCAGTATCCCGACTGATAATCTGACCAAAATATGGACCCAGGAGTGGATAAACTTTTTTGATGACGAAGCCTTCGAAGCATGGGTGTTGCAGCGTCGCACACGCAACTTAACCCTGCCGCCGCATACTAACCCGGGTAGCGTTAACGTAATTACCACCTACTCCAATTTGAACGACCGTTGGCCCTATCCTATAAAAAACGAGGTGCAGAACAATCCTATAGGTTATGCCAACGGTGTAAAACTACTGGGTGGTACCGGCGATTACGTATTTACTCCTTTAAAAATAGAACCACAATACACGCCGACCGACTGGACAAAGGCGCATGCCTTTGTAGACATAAGCTTTGTACAGAAGTGGTATGGCAACAACATAGAAGACCTTACTTCGGCAGGTATCAAGTATACTGTACTATCTACTTACTAATTAATAACAGCAACATGAAAAAGAAATATATTTATAGCTACAGCCTGTTGGTATTGTTAATGTCGGCAGGGCTTTTATCCTGTAAAAAAAATGAACCAACGGTAAAAGATAATTTTCTGAATTACCAGATCCCCGATGTTCCTGTAACCTCCAACTATACGGTAGGAGCATTTTATTACACTTTTACGACCCTTAATGCCAATGTTACGCAAATACCAACGGTGGGCAAATATGGCTATACCAATGGCTTACCGCCGGAGGGAATAATGCAACAGCACATTGCCGATGCCGGTATCGCTAAAATTGATTACTTCATATTTTCGGTACGTTCACCCACATTGGATAGTAAAAACTACCTGAACGATTCAACTACGGTAAACGCATTTTTGAACGCACCAAACAGCGCCGGTGTAAAATTCGCGTTGTCCTATAATCTCAATACTGGTTTACTGGGTATCACCAACTCGGGGGGGACTACGGGTAATGGTGTAACTATTGAAACGGATCCGGTAAAACTGGCGGCATTTTATACCGATTTTAAAAGACTGGCTTTTTTCCTGGGTAAAGCCAATTATCAAAAGGTTAACGGCAAATACCTGCTGATCATCAACAACGCACAGGATCTGAATTCAAAGGATAATATGGCCCTGTATAAACAGCTGCGTGCTAATTTGTCGGCCCTGGGTTTTGATCTTTACGTTGTGGGGATGCAAAACCGGTGGTCGCCACCAGAGCGTTATTATTATCGTTTTCAAAACTGTACAGATGCCATGTACGAAGCCAATATGGGTGATGTGGCCGGCGATAACGACCGCTACTGGAATTTTCCGCAATATACCGATCAGAATTGGGCCTACTGGAAAAAGACCATCGAAGCCTGGAATATGGAGTTTGTACCCTGTGTAATGGCTGGATATAATTACCAGATCAATAACCCAACTACCAATCAGCTCAGCGTTAAACGTACAGCCGATGGCAGTTGGTATAAAACGTTTACCAATGTGGCCAAGCGTAACGCTTCTAAAAGCAGGCTCATCTTTGTCGACTCTTTCAATAATTTCTCGGTCGATTCGCAAATTGAACCTACACAGGCTTATGGAAATACTTACCTGGATATAACCCGGCAAGCTTTTAAATTGAACTAAATAAAACGGCAACAGACATGTTATTAACATGTCTGTTGCCGTTCACAGCTCCCGGAGTGGTGCAATAAATTGATATTTCTACCTAATGAACGTACTTACAAAAGCTTTATGCACACTGATGTTGTTTGGTTTTACAGGCAGCAGTTTATATGCACAGGATAATACCCTAACTGAAAATTTTGAAAACCCCGATCACCACTATGAAAAAACAGGTCGTGGCGAATGCCGCATTGTCGGTGGGGTACTGACTACCAAAGATGCGTACCTGAGTTTTGGCGATGCCAGTTGGAAGAATTACGAGATCAGTTTCAAAGCCCGGGTGCCCGATACAGCTAAACAGGTTCAGATATGCGCCGGTTTCAGGGCCGGCAACCGCGATGACCGGTATATACTGATGCTCAAAGGGGGCATTCAGCAGGATATTTATCTGGCCCGGCTGGGTTATATGGGCAGTGATGATTTCCTGGCTCTGCGCCGCCTGGATTTTCATCCTGAACCGGGTAAATGGTATAATTTCAGGGTGCAGGCAAGCGGCAAACGGATCAGGGTATTTTTGAATAATGAAAGTTTGCCGCGTATTGATATTACCGATACGCTTGCCTATTTATCGCCGCAGGGCCAGGTAACTTTAGGCGGTAGCTGGATCACCAATCAGTTTGATGACCTGGTTATTAAACCACTGCACGAAGATCAACTGAGAAATACTCGTATTCAGGAGTATGCAGTAGCAGGAAAAGATAAGGAGGCATTGCGCAAACAACAACGAAGCACTTATAAGTCTGTTTCTATTGGGCGGGTGGCAGCTGGTCGTACTGTTGTTTCCCTTAATGGCCAATGGCTGTTTTCGCCGGGTTACGAAACTAAAGAACAGGCTAAAGCCATAATGCCCGAAGAAAGTGACAACAAATGGCATGTACTAACCGTGCCCAACTTCTGGAACCCCACCCGTGTTTGGTTGCACGGCGAAAAATATAATAATGACAGCAAGGGGGTGGCCGATAACTACTACCAGAAAGAAACTGCGCGCTGCGAGGCTTATACCTTCGATTATAAAAAAACAAACGTAGGCTGGTATCGCCAGTGGATCGATCTGCCAAATAATATCAGCGCCAAAAATTTACAGCTTTCATTTGATGCAGTATCCAAAGTGGCCGAGGTATATATCAACGGGCATAAGGCCGGGAGCCACATTGGTATGTTTGGCAATTTTGAGGTTGATGGTACAGGTTTGTTTAAATCCGGGAAAAACCTGGTTGCGGTAAAAGTGATCAGGGATTATGTAAAGGATATTAAAGATGCCGATAAGGTAATGGATGTTGCTGTTACAGTACCGGTTACCCAGAAAATGATGAAAGACCTGGCGCATGGTTTTTTTGACGATGACCCGGCGGGTATCTGGCAGCCAGTATCGTTGATTATTACCGATCCGGTGCGTATACAGGATGTGTTTATTAAACCCAGCCTTACCGGTGCTGATGTGGATATCACCGTAAAAAATTACAGCGATAAGACTATACCGTTTTCAATCACCGCAGATATCAACGGAGTACAACCCAAAGATGAATTATACAATAAAACAATACTCAATCAGCAGGAGCTTAAATCCGGCGAAGAACGGACTTTTACCGCGGCCATAACAGGTCTGCAGCCAAGGATCTGGTCACCGGAACATCCCGATCTTTATGATTTTAATTTTAAGCTGGCAACGGCTAATGGCGGTGCAACTGATTCGAAAACTATCCGCTCAGGCTTCCGGACCTTTAAGGCCGAAGGGGATTATCTGTATCTGAACGGCAAACGCTACTGGCTGCGCGGCGCCAACCAAACACCGCTTGGTCTGGCGCCTAATGATACCTTGCTGGCTGATACCTTTACCAAATTGATGAACAAGGGTAATATGATGGTTACCCGTACTCATACCGTACCCGGGACTGAAACCTGGATGGACGCATTTGATAAAAACGGCATCGGTGTTAGCTATGAGGGCACCTGGTCGTGGTTGTTTCTGAGTAGCAGTATGCCTTCGCAGAACCTTATCGATCTTTGGAAGCAGGAGTTTTATGATCTGTTGAAAAAGTACCGCAATCATCCTTCATTGCTCATCTGGACGGTAAATAATGAGATGAAGTTTTATGATAATGACCCGGATACAGAGCGCGCCAAAGTAAAAATGAAGATCATCTCTGATGTGGTTAAACATATGCGGCAGATCGACCCTACACGTCCTATTGTGTTCGACTCCAACTATCGCCGCAATACCAAACGCTTTGGCGATGATTTTTATAAAGATATTGATGATGGCGATATCGACGATCAGCATGCATATCTTAATTGGTATGACTATTCGATATTTAACTATTTTAAGGGAGAATGGCAGCAAAAATATAAAAATAACGGCCGCCCGCTCATCAGCCAGGAAATGTCAACCGGTTATACAGATGAAACCGGTCATGCTACACGTTTCTATAATTATGTTCACCAAAATCCCGAATCGTTGGCTGGTAAGTTTACCTATGAATATAGTGATCCTGCTTATTTCATGAGGCCTCAGGCTTTTATCACTAAGGAGCTGGCCGAAGCCCTGCGCCGCAGCGACGACAGATCAGCCGGGATATTACATTTTGCATTGATCACCTGGTTTACCAATGTTTATCAACATGATCATATTAAACCTTTTCCGGTATATTACGATATGCAGAAAGCCCTGCAACCCGTGCTGGTATCAGCCGAACTTTGGGGCCGGCACTTTTACACGGGTACTAAACTGCCTGTCCGTTTCTGTGTCATTAACGACCAGGAAGATGGCGCTGCATTACCGGCATCAACGCTGCAATGGAAACTCACGGATGATAAAGATGTTGTATTGGCGAGCGGAAATATTACCGTGCCACAGGTAGATCACTACACCCGTCATTGGATAGAGCCACAGATCAATATTCCTGATAACTTGTCTCAGCAAAAACAGAATGCCCGGCTACAATTGCAATTGACAGTTAATAGCAAAACTGTTTCTGTAAATAGTTATGATGTATTGCTTGCGACCAAACCCAGTCTGCAGGCAGCTAAATTGGTGGGCAAAAAAATAGTTGTGTTTGATACCAATGATCAAATAACCAGAGCGTTGAATTACCTGGGCATCCAATACACAAAATCAGCTAAGCTTGCGGAGCTATTGAAGCAAAAGGCGGATGTTTACGTGCTATCAGACCTTGATTCACTCAACACCACGGCTTCTGATCTGAAGTTGATCAGGAATCTGGTTCAGGGCGGAGGAAAAGTTTTACTCTCTGGCTCTGGCGATGTGACGCACATTTTATATCCGGAATACATCAGGAGCCTGCTTAAAGAAAAGGGAGAGATCGCTAATATGGATATCCCGGAATCCCCGGTATTTAATGGCATTGAACCTTTGGAAATCCGATACCTCAACAATAACCTGCGGGAAAGTCCATCGGTAATATCAGGTGCTTATCGCATTAATCGTGACGCTCATGTAGAAGCACTGGCGTCATTCATTAAAATACACGGTTACCTCTCAGGTAATGTTAAGGAACGCATGAATACGCTTGATAAGATCAAAGGTTTCCCCATTGTTAAGATCAACGACGACCATGGGGCCCTGATATTGTCCGGGATCAGGCTTGATAAAGCTGTTACCGACCCTGTTGCGGGCAAATTATTAGTTAACATGCTGCTTGATTTAACCCGTTAAAACAGATAGTGCTTATTCGAGGATTGCTTATATGAGTTTTGAAATAAGTTATATCAATATTTTAATATTTATCAAAATATATGATCCATTAAGCTTTTTTTAAGTATTGATTAATGTTTTTAAAGAAATTAGTGTTTATAACCAATTATTATCGCGCCTGTTTTAATACAAGTAGCGGTATGTGATAATCATTAATTAATCGTGTTTGTTCTACTCCCCGTCGTGAGGATGGTGGTTTGCTATGTGCCTGACCGGTTTTGCTTATACCGCTTGGGTTGTGCTGTGGCTTTCATTGTCAATTGATAACCTATTGCATTTACTAACCTATAAATACAAACCAAATGAGAAAAATGAACATTTTATGCCTGGCAGCCATCATGGGGCTGTCCCTTGGCTGTACCAAAAAAAACATGCCTGCAGATGCGCTGAATGGCGGAGGTAAACTAAATATCCAGGGTTCGCCTCCAGGTGATGTAGTGGGTAAACTGGTGGTAGGTTATCAGGGCTGGTTTTCGGCCACGGGAGATGGATCGCCTAATAACCGCTGGGTGCATTGGGCCGGTAATGCCGGCGGGGCAGCGCCCTCGCCCGGGCATCAGACCTTTGAGCTTTGGCCCGATATGCGGGAGTATACCAACTCCTATCAAACAGGATACGCGAATTTAGGTAACGGTCAACCGGCCAAGCTATTTTCGCCCTGGGATGCGCAAACGGTAAATACACACTTCTCGTGGATGCAGCAATATGGGATTGATTGCGCCGCCCTGCAACGCTTTGGTAAGGGCAACACGCAATTGGATGGCATTGCTACCCGGGTAATGAATGCCGCCCAAACTTATGGGCGCAAGTTTTATGTGATGTATGACATCTCGGGCTGGACTAATTTCCAGTCTGAAATAAAAACCGACTGGGCTAATGATATTGTAGGGGCACTGCATCTTACTTCATCGTCTGCGTATGCCATGCAAAATGGTAAACCGGTAATTTGTATATGGGGTTTTGGCGTATCCGGCAGGCCGGGCGATGTGAATTCCTATACCGATGTGATCAACTACTTTAAAAACCTGGGCTGCTATGTCATTATCGGTGGTCCGCGCGACTGGCGATCACAAACCGCCAATCTGCCGGCTTTTAACCTAGCCAATATGATCATGCCATGGGCTACCGGTACTTTTGGCAACGTTGCCGGGGCCGATTCCTATGTACAAACGCTTAGTGCAGATTTTGCTTATTGTAACTCGCACGGTATAGATTATCAGGCAGAGGTATTCCCGGGATTTTCGTGGTCAAACTGGAATGGCGGTGCACAAAACCAGATCCCGCGTTTGCATGGCGACCTGATGTGGGAACAATTTGCCAATATCCGTAACCAGGGGATAGGCAATGTGTATGTGGGAATGTTTGATGAGTATGATGAGGCGACAGCTATAGCTAAAGCTGCCGAAGATGCATCGATGATACCAACAAATCAATATTTTTTAACGCTTGATGCCGATGGCGTACACGTGTCGTCCGATTATTATCTACGGCTTACCAATGATGGCGGCAAGATGATCAAAGGACAGATACCGCTTACTTTCTCGCACCCTACACCCTTTGTTGTAGGCGGTACAACAACCACGGTATTTATTGATCATTGCGATACTACTACCGGCTGGACGTCAAGCAACACGCTTTCGGTAAATACAACAGATAAGCAGGAGGGAGCCGGAGCTTTACAGTCAGTTGGCAGTGGGATAGATGAGTTTAAGAAAAGCTTTACCGCGGTTAATACAGGTGCAACAGCGGCCAATGGCTCTATTCAGTTCTGGTACTATGTATCCGATGCCAGCCAATTTGGCACAAATAACCAGATAGAGCTGGGCAGCGGGGGAGCAGCCGATGTAAATGAATACAGTTGGAACATCGGTACGCTGGTAAATGGCTGGAATTTGATCACCAAGTCGTTCAATACAGCCACCGTAACAGGGGGAACACCTAATTTAGCCGCTATCAACTGGTTTCGTATTTATCATGCAAAAACAGCCAGCATTACTACCCGGGTTGATGCTGTAACAGTTATACATTAATTAGCTCACTAATATAAAAATCTAACTCAGGAAGAACGGCTAGCGGTTCTTCCTGTTGATGAAACCTATTCAACAATGAAAAAAATAACACTCACTCTCCTGGTGGTAATTGGTTATCTGTGTATGAGCTGCGCAAAAAAAGAACTGCCTTCCACTATTAGCTTATCAGTATCTGCAACAAAAAATATAGCTGTTAACGCGATAACTGGTAATGGCTCATTAGGCGATACTAATATTAAATATTTTGGCCGCTGGGATTTTAGCAGTAGCATGCAATATATAAGCTACTGGGGAGGTGCTTATATCAAAGTAAACTTTACAGGTACCACGGTAAAGATCAAAGTGGGCAATACAACTAACTACTATGCAAGGATCGATAATGGTCCTTGGGTAAGCTATATTGGAGCCAGCGGAACAGTTAATTTAACACCAACACCACTAACGGCAGGTACACACACTTTAAGCGTAGCACAAGGTAAAGACTATAGTTACGTATTCAACTTTCAGGGTTTGCTATTGGACACCGGGGCGGTTACCAGCACGCCGGCAACTGGTACCGATCTGATAGAATATATAGGCGATTCTATTACTGCAGGTTATACGGATCCGCAAGCTAATGTATCCGATTACGCATGGGTTTGCGCTGAAGTTCTGGGTGCCGAGCATACGCAAATAGCTTATCCTGGCATTGCTTTGGTGAATGGCTTTGGGCTCAATACGGATAAAACAGGTATGGACTTACAGTATTTTAAGGCACGTTCACTGGCCAACGCTGGTTCGCCGGCATGGGATTTTAGCGTTTATACACCAAAGGTAATTGTAATTAACCTGGGGCAGAATGATAGCAGTACCAGTGTGCCCGATGATATCTTTCAAACCGATTATATATCTTTTTTGACCAATGTGAGGGCAAGATTCCCCAATGCCGAAATATTTGTGATGCGTACCTTGATGGGGGGTAAAGTTGTTCCAACCCTGGCCGCTGTAAACGCACGGGTAGCAGCCGGCGATACTAAACTGCATTATATTGACACCAACGGCTGGCTAACTTCAAATAGTGCCGATTATACAGGTAACTCAGGAGTGCACCCTAGCGTAGACGGTCATCTCAAAGTAGCTAACCTGTTAAAGCCCTTTATAGCACCTTATTTAACAGGTGGTTCGCCACCCACAACAGCCTATCTTGATCATTGCGATGCTGCCAGTGGCTGGGTATCAGGCAATATCTTGACTTTGAATACCTTGGATAAAAAAGAAGGCGGCGGTTCATTACAGGCAGTTGGGAGTAGCACACTTGATTTTCAAAAAGTATTTACGCCATTCAATACCGGTACCACGGCGGTTAATGGGTCTGTTAGATTCTGGTACTATGTATCTGACGTAAGCCAGCTTGGTACCAATAACCAGGTTGAATTGGGCAGCGGGGGCACCAATGATGTTAATGAATATAATTGGGATATCGGTCCGCTCAGCAACGGCTGGAACCTGGTCACCAAAACATTCGCCAGTGCAGGTATAACGGGTGGCACACCAAATTTGAATGCTATCAACTGGTTCCGTATCTATCACAGTAAAACAGGCAGCGTTACCACTAAGATAGATGCCATACAAATACTGCGTTAATTAATATTTATATGTTAACTGGCTGTATGCCTTTAATTTTAGGTACAAAAAAGGGAACACTGATTAATGATGCAATAAACAAAAATAACTCTAATTGTTAAGTGCACTATGGAAATATATTTTCATCTAAAAATCTGCTTAATACAATTTTAGAGATATTTTTTATCGGTTTGGTATAGCCGACAATGCGGTTAAGCAGTTAAATGGATAAAGCTATTTTCAGGAATTCAATATTTTAAAGCCAAATTCGTTAATCCTGATTTTTTTCTGTACTTGGATGGGGTAAGACCAGTAACTGATTTAAAAAACTTATTAAAGTTGGTAAGGTTGTTATATCCGCTTTCGTAGCATACGTCTGCAATAGAGTATGCTTTATTTTGGATGAGCTTACATGCGTGACCTATACGAAGTTCATTTAAGAACTGCGTAAAAGACTTTTGAGTACGGCTTTTGAAAAAGCGGCAAAATGCATTCGGCGTCATATTACAGAGATCAGCAACTTCCTGAAGATTTATATCACGATAGAAATTTTGCATCAGAAACTGATATACCTTATTAATCCTATCGGTATCTTTTTCGTCGTAAAGATTTTTAAAAGAAACACTTGCAAGTTGCCTGCATTCTGTTGAATGGGACAGGATGTCAATAACTTCCAGGAAGTTGATAATTTTTGTTAATCCTTCTTCTCCGGATATAGCCGAAAGAATCTGGGATGCTTTTTGGCGAGTGGAGCCATAAAAAGCCAATCCTCTTGCCGCTTTTTTAATTAATTCCTGTATCGGGGCTAAAATGTTATGCTCATCTGTAAGGTTTAACGGAAGATCTGCAGGGAAATAAATTACTGTAGCCTTAACTCGGTGCCCTTTCTTCTTTCGGTAGTATATTTCGTCATTTTGCCAGATATGTGGAAGCTCAGGTCCCATTAAAATAAGATCGCCATTCTCAAAATTTCCAATACTATCTCCAACTATTCGTTTACCAAAACTTTCTTCAACCCATACAAGCTCACAGAGATGATGAAAGTGGAAAGGCTCATCAAGAAAGAACTTATCTACTTTTTTGATGTGAATTTTTTTTGAATGAGATAACCCCACCTCTATTAATTGAGCTTTCATGTTTTGATAGTTTCTTACTTGATTCGGTAACTCTTTTTATAAAAATGATAAAATAGTTTAAGTGTAATGTGCGCATATTGTAAACGCTGTATTGAAAAATATTTTAATACAATTTATATAGACTTTAAACTATAAGTGTTAAGATGTTGCATTGCAACTATAAGTAAATTATTCGCTTCTTGTGAATAAATATATAAAAATGGTAAAATAGTTTATAAAATAAATAACTGAGTGTTAGAAAACCAGGATTGTCGGTTTTAATTTGCGCTATCAAAAAAGCACTATTACAGATATCGTAAATTAATATAACTAAATGAACAACAGGGAGATAGAAAATAGAATATGGCAAACAGACGATGAGTTATTCAGCATCGTAAAAAAAGAATTATACACTGCTGTAATAGGCGATATTATGGATAAGTTGGGCTGGCTTCATCAGTTTCTGCCACCACAGATAAAACCGCTGAAACAAGATACTTTTTTGGTAGGACGTGCAATGCCAGTGCTTGAAGCTGACGTATTTGGTGAAGAAGCCAATAAAAATCCGATCTTAAAAAAGCCGTTCGGACTAATGTTGGAGGCTTTGGACGATCTGAAGAAAAATGAGGTATACATCTGCACCGGAGCCTCACCAACCTATGCTTTATGGGGTGAATTGATGAGCACCAGGGCAATTAAATTGGGTGCTGCGGGTGCCGTAGTGGATGGCTATTCAAGAGATACAAAGGGAATATTGGATCTGAATTTCCCGACTTTCTCCTACGGATGCTATGCTCAAGACCAAGCCCCGCGTGGTAAAGTAATAGACTTTAGGGTGCCATTGGAAATAAAAGACGTAAAAATAAATCCCGGCGATATTGTTTTAGGCGATATTGATGGTGTTTGTATTGTACCACAGGAAATTGAAGAAGATGTATTCAAACTTGCCATTGAAAAAGCTCGTGGAGAAAAAATGGTGCAGAAAAAGATTGAAGAAGGGATGAGCGCAAAAGAGGCATTTGAAAAGTATGGGATCATGTAATTACTGGCAAAATAATATGATCTGTAATCGAAATAATTAATCACAATGAAAATCTATAATATAGGAAGTTTTATTATTCTCCTGATTTGCACCCCATTCTTTGTTTTAGCACAAAATGATTTAAGTAAAACAATTGATAATTACCGTTTGGAAATACCAAGATTATCTCCTGTTCCTGAAACTGTGTCAAACACGGCCATCGAAAAATTCTCTTTAAACGGAAAATGGAATTTTAGGATCAATGACCAAAAAGCGAAACACCAGATCATGGTACCCAGTGAATGGGAAATGCAGGGTTTCAGGGTGAATGAAGGTGAAACGGCCATTTATAGCAGGGAACTGAACATTCCGGGAGATTGGAAGGGTAAGCGGATAAAGCTCCGGTTTGAGGGTGTGAGCTCGCATGCTATAATCAGGGTTAATGGCATTAAGGTCGCCGAACATGAGGGAAGTTTTGTGCCCTTTGAGGCTGATATCACTGCTGCGTTAAATAATGACAGGAATGTTTTACAGGTAGATGTGCAGGCATTAACCATAAGTGATTTCCTGGCGTGTACCTCACAGTACGCGGCACATACCGTTGGCGGTATTCTTAGAAATGTTACCTTATTTGCCTTACCATCTGTGAATATTTCAAATGAAAATATTACTACCCGGTTTGATAAGGAATTCAAAAATGCCGGTCTGAACATCCAATACTCGTTGGAAAATGAATCGTCAGTAGCAAATAAGGTGCAATTAAAATTCCGTTTACTGGACAAAAACGGGCATCTTGTGAAAGAGCAGCAATCTGCTGTTATTACATCATCTGCAAATAAGTCAAGTAATGCAGATGTGACTATGAAGGTTAACAACCCTTCGCAATGGAATCCGGAATCGCCTTATCTCTATTCACTCATAACAGAGTTGTATGCTGATAGGAAGCTATCACAGGTTAACCGGCAACATATAGGTTTCAGACAAGTACAGGTTAATGGAAATATGCTTTTGGTGAACGGTAAACCTGTAAAATTGCATGGGGTAAACCGCCACTCTATTTACCCGTTAACCGGGAGGGTTGTTGAACCGGAAATGGATGAAAAAGACGCTGAACTATTCCGCGAAGCAAATTGCAATTATATACGCACCTCTCATTATCCGCCTACTGAAGCTTTTTTAAATGCCTGCGATTCACTGGGATTATTTGTTGAAAGCGAATCTTCTCTTTGCTGGATAGATCACGGTGCCGCTCCGATCTGGGGAAGGTGGGACTACCGGGATCCAAAATTCCTGCCGTACATGGTACAGGCAAATGTAGAGAAAGTAATGGCTCAGCGTAATCATGCTTCTGTTATCATTTGGTCCCTGGGTAACGAATCTGTATGGAGCCCGCTATGGGCCAAGGTAAACGATGTAGTAAAACAATTAGATCCGTCGCGCCCGACAACTTTTCATGATCAGTGCTGGGGTGGCTACAATAATGCCCATAGCAAGGCCGATATTGCAGTGTATCATTATCCGGGCACTAATTGTCCGGCTGCATGTGATACGATGAAGCGTCCGGTACTGTTTGGTGAGTATGCACATATATCATGCTATAACAGGAGAGAGCTGCTAACCGATCCGGGGATACGCAGCAGTTATGGTAAACCATTGGAAACGATGTATGATTCTATGTATTATCATAAGGGATGCCTTGGCGGAGCCATATGGAGTGGTATTGATGATACGTTCCATATGCCTGATGGACGTATAATTGGATATGGTCCCTGGGGGCCTATAGACGGATGGCGCAGGCCAAAACCAGAGTATTTCGGTATGAAGAAAGCTTATTCACCTATAAAAATAAAACAGGTCATCTGGCCATCAGCAGGTAAAAAGTATATCGAATTAAACGTAGAGAACCGCTACGATTTCACGTCATTAAAAGATGTGAATATCACGGCAACTGTAAACGGGATTTCGCAAACGGTAAAGGCGAATATTGCCCCCAGGAGTACCGGCGTTATAAGAATTGCTGCTCATGACGTCAAAACATTAGGACTTACTTTTAAAGATCCCCGGGGCTTTATTGCTGATGAAGAAAAATTTGAAACAGCTATTGATATACCCGCGCCAGTTAATCAAAACGTTGAGGTATCATACACAGAAAACGAAGCCACTTATACGGTGAAACAAGGGCTTGTACAATTAATTATCAGTAAAAACACAGGTATAATCATCTCGGTACGAAAAGGTGATACAGAGATCTTAAAACAAGGCCCGGTATTTAGCATGATACCTATGAATAAAGAGGATGGCGGGAAACCAAATGTGGCAGGAGAAACCTATCAGAACAATATTTACCCGCTTAAAAACTACCCATTGTGCACCTTATTTGCTCGTGATATTGTAGTGCAAAAGATTGATTCAGGATTGAAATTCTCTATGGATATTACTTACACTGATTGTAAGGGTAAACAAACCTATTTGTTTACAAATGATGGGAAGCTGGTAACTGAATACGAGGTTAAATATGCCAAAGCCAATATAGCTCCCTACCAATATGGGTTGATGCTGCAATTGCCAAAATCATTTGATCAGCTTAAGTGGAAACGCAAAGGGGAGTTTACCGCCTATCCGGCAAATGATATAGCACGCTCTGAAGGGACGGCCACATTAAATGCAAAGCATGCTGTTGCTGTGGAAGAATGGGGCGTTATACCAAACGGTGATTGGAAAGATGATGCAAATGATCTTGGCAGCAACGATTTTCGCTCAACAAAACGCTATATCCAGCAGGCATCGTTAAATAATAAAGATGGGGATAATGTTACCATACTCTCTGATTTTACCCAGGCATCCCGTACCTGGCTGCAGGATGAGCGTATTAGCTGGTTGATAGCCGATTATTGTAACAATGGTTCGGAGCCATTTTATGGTTCCCCACACTCGGATGGAAGAATTAAAATAAAAGATAATACTTTAAAAGGTAAATTGGTGATAGTAGTAAGATAAGGTGGAAAATATGAAAATTACAGATGTAAAAGTTTGGCTGGTTGAAGGTGTTAAATATAACTGGACATTATTGAAAATATATACCGATACCGGGCATACAGGCGTTGGCGAAGCTACCAACTGGCCGGGTAGTCCTATAGTTTATAATGCAGCAAAGCATGTTGGTGAGCGTATCATCGGGCTTGACCCCATAAGGACGGACTTTATCTGGACAAAACTTTATCGTGATCTTAACTGGATAGGACCTTACGGAGCCAGCATGTGTGCTATCAGCGGTATTGACATGGCCTTGCTTGATCTGAAGGGTAAAGTACTGGGAACGCCCTGCTATGAATTGTTAGGCGGAGCATTTAGAAAAGATATTCTGTTATATGCCAATTATTGGTTTACGGGAGGAGGCCACAATGCAGAAGATTATGCCAAGCAGGCAAAAAAAGTAAAAGAAGCAGGTTTTACAGGATTAAAGTTTGATCCTTTTGCGCATACCAATTATTTATATGGCGAAGACCTGTCAAGCAACCTTACACTTACCGCCGGGCAACAGGATCTTGCATTTGATGTAAGCAAAGCCGTTCGTGATGCTGTGGGGCCTGATTTTGATATCATGATTGAAACGCATGCCATGCTCAATTACAGGGTGGCCGTAAAAATGGCACAGCGTCTGGCTGAATTGGATATTACCTGGTATGAAGAACCGGCGGGCCCTGAAAGTGCCGATACTTTGCGGGCTATGCGCGAACGTATCCCATCCAATGTATCTATTTGTGTTGGCGAACGCCATTACACCCGACATGGCATCAGGCCTGTATTGGAGAAAAATATTTGCGATATCATGATGCCCGATATTACCCGTTGTGGCGGCCCATCCGAAATGAAACGCATGGCCACTATGATGGAGGCATACCATGTTTTACTGGCACCGCATAATCCAAACGGGCCTTTATCAACCTTGGCGTCTGCTCATGTGTGTGCTTCCGTTCCAAATTTTTTCAGACAGGAATTTATGTTCAACGATGTTCCATGGAGAGATACGGTGATCACTCATCCTATTAAAGACATGGTAAAAGAGGGGTATTTACATTTAAGCGATAGGCCGGGTTTAGGTGTTGATTTGGTTGAAGAGGAAATGGAAAAACATCCAGGTATATTAATCCCAAAGTCTGGTTTTTATGTGTAATAAAAAGATATAATATGTTTCAGATTGATCTTACCGGAAAAATAGCGTTGATAACAGGTGTTTCATCTGGTATTGGGGCTGGAATTGCAACGATGTTTGCAAAAGCAGGGGCAAATGTCTCGGGTTGCGATTTGTCTTCTGAAGGGAACAATTTTGTTCATGAATTGAAAAAGAAAGGCGCGGAAGCATTGTATACGCCATGCGATGTAACCCAAGCAAACGATTTAAACCACTTCATAAATAATACGATAGAAAGATTTGGCGGGATCGATATTCTGGTATCAAATGCAGGGCAGAATTTTTTTCAGGGAGCTGAGAACTGTGATGAGGAACACTGGTATCAAAATATAGATTTGAATCTTACTTCGCATTGGCTTTTGGCAAAGCTGTGTAAACCTTATCTTGAATTAAATCGCGGTGTAATCATTATTATGACGTCAAATCATGCTTACCAAACTATACCCGGATGTTTTCCTTATAATGTAACCAAGACAGCATTAACCGGGTTGGTTAGGAGTTTGACTATAGAGTGGGGGCCTGCTATCCGAACCATCGGCCTGGCACCGGGTTTTATCGATACCCCGGGAAACCAACAATGGTTTAATTCCTTTCCTGATCCTGAAAGTGAACGGGAAAGAACCATTAACCTTCATCCGGTAAAAAGAATAGGAACCACGGAAGAGATAGGGGCATGGTGTGTTTTTATGGCGAGTAATTATGCCGCTTTTGCCTCAGGGACCACTTATATAATTGATGGTGGCAGAAGTGCCTTAATGCGGGATAGCTAAGGAGCTTTTCCTGTAATAATAAAAGAATCAGATGTTGACTATTTATCCTACAGTATGAAAACCTGGAACGCGGAGATACTTTATAAAACGAATTTAACGCTTGGTGAAGGCGCTCACTGGCATCCTGGTTGGCAACGGTTTTTATACGTGGATATTGAAGGCCGAAAAGTAGGGTGTATTGACCCTACTGGCAAAGAAGTAAAAGAGCAAAATGTAGGGAAAAGGGTAGGGACGGTTGTACCAGCAGCTAATGGTCATTTGATCGTTGCATTACAGGGATCTATAGAAGAACTAGATTTTGAAACCGGAGCGTTACGAAAATTGGTATCTATTGAACCCGATAAACCCGGTAACCGATCAAATGACGGTAAATGTGATGCGGCTGGAAGACTATGGGTTGGGACTATGCATGTTGATGCCAAATTACATGAAGGCGCTTTATACAGGTTTGATGGTGAACTCCAAAAAATGTTGAGCAATACCAGTATATCGAATGGGATTTGCTGGTCGGCCGATCATCGTAAAATGTATTATATAGATTCATCAGATTATCATGTTAAAGTATTTGATTTTGATGTGGCTTCGGGAACTATTTCTAATGGTCGCATAATTATAGAAATAGCAGAACCGGACTGGACTCCTGATGGTATGTGTATAGATGAGGATGGAATGTTGTGGGTTGCTATTTGGGGCGGTTGTTGCGTAAACCGTTATAACCCGGATACCGCCGCTCTTATTGGCCAGGTGCTATTGCCTGCTCCTCATGTTACCTCCTGTGCCTTTGGCGGCAATGAAATGAAAACGTTAATGATCACAACGGCAAGAGCAGATCTGAACGCTGAGCAATTGCAGCAGTTCCCATTGAGTGGCTCCTTATTTTATATTGATACAGATATAAAGGGTGCTGAAGTAAATAGTTTTGCTGGCCAGAGGGCTTGAAATAAATGCTCAAATATAATGGAATGCTTTGTGAGGGCTACGTGGTACGTGTTGCTTATCGGTAGGTTTTCATAAAATGTAGACTTTTTCCAATAAATAAACCCTTCATGTTGATCGTATTATATGAATAGGGTAAAATATGGTTATAACTCACCAAATTCCGAGTAGGATACACAACCAGTCATTTATAGATTTGATCCCAACCAATAATTACAACCGGATAGCTGGACAAGAACTATTCCCCAATATATATTTAAATGATCGGTACCATGATTTGGATGAAAAGACTATTATATATCATTATACTTTCAGGTTTACTGCCTTTTAATCTGCAAGCACAAAAAATTGTTATTGGAACAGAATCATTTGCTATTGTTTACCAGCCGGATGCAAATAGGCATTTACAGCAAATTTATCTGGGCAAAAAATTATCAGATACAACGGGGTATAGAAACATCAATGCATCACTTAACCCTGCGTATGCAACAGGTGGTTCAACATATCTTAACGAGCCCGCTTTGGCATTGAAACATGCTGATGGCAACATGTCCCTTGTTTTGGATTATGTTTCGTCGAAAAGTGGCAATGAGAACAATAACGTTGTACATACAGAGATTGAATTAAAAGATCCTCAATATCCGTTTTTTGTAACGCTGCATTACCGGGCCTATCAAGCCCAAAACATCATTGAAACATGGACAAGCATCCGTCATATTGAAAAGTCGGATGTGATGCTTAACCGGTATGCATCAGCATTTATTAATATCAACTCATCACAAAATTACCTTACCCATTTTTATGGCGAGTATAACTACGAAATGCAAATGCACAAATTTGAGCTTCCACCAGGGATATTTAGTATACAATCAAAGCTGGGGGTGAGAACGGCTTGTAATTACAATCCTTCATTTCTTGTTTCACCTAACAATGACGTTACCGAAAACACAGGAGAAGTTTTTGCAGGAACTCTCGCCTATAGCGGCAACTTTGATATTCAGTTTGAATCATTAAGACTGAATGTGGATATGGGCAATTCATTAAAAATCATCCCCGGTATTAATGCTTATGCCTCAACCTATTCGCTAAAGCCAAAAGAGAACTTTGAAACACCTCACTTTATATTCACCTATACTACCAAAGGCGAAGGGCAGGTGAGCCGTAATTTTCATAACTGGGCTATCAATTATGGTATATGGAACGGACATCAGAAGCGGCAAACCTTATTGAATAACTGGGAGGCTACTTATTTTACCTTTAACCAGGATACACTGGTGAGTTTATTCGACGGGGCAAAAAAACTGGGTGTCGATATGTTTTTGCTTGATGATGGATGGTTTGCCAACAAATATCCACGCGATAATTCACGGGCGGGCTTAGGTGATTGGGAAGTGAATAAGAAAAAGCTACCCGATGGCATTGGTTACCTCGTCAACCAGGCAACCGCAAAAGGGCTGAATTTTGGGATATGGATTGAGCCCGAAATGGTTAACCCTAAAAGTGAGCTATATGAAAAACATCCTGATTGGGTATTAAAGGCGCCTAACCGCCCCGAACACCTTTATCGTACACAATTAGTACTTGATCTTACCAATCCGGCAGTTCAAGATTTTGTATTTGGGGTTATTGATAAATTAATGAAGGAGTCGCCGGGCATATCTTATATGAAATGGGACTGCAACCGTTCAATGGATAATGCTTATAGTCCTTATCTTGGAAAAAACCAGGACGCCATGTATGTACACTATACGCAAGGCTTTTATAAAGTACTTGACCGCGTACGTGCAAAATACCCCAACCTCGATATGATGCTTTGCGCCAGCGGGGGCGGTCGTGTTGAGTATGGCGCGCTAAAATATTTCCAGGAATTTTGGCCAAGTGACAATACCTATCCCATGGACAGGATAAAGATTCAATGGGGATATTCTTACTTTTATCCTGCGCTTGCTATCTGTGCACATGTTACTGCAGCGGGAAGTGAGTCGCTGAAATACAAACTGGATGTGGCTATGTCATGTAAACTGGGTTTTGATGTGATGGTTAAAAAAATGAACGAGCGTGACATTGCCTTAAGCCACACCGTGACCGACAATTATAAACGACTGCAAAAAGTAATCAATTATGGAGATATGTACAGGCTTGTTTCGCCTTACAAAACAAATTTTGCCTCGCTTATGTACGTAGATAGCATAAAAAATAAAGCTTTAGTTTTTGCTTATAATTTGGAAAGCATTGAAGCAGACACCTATCCAGAACTAAAAATGAATGGTCTTGACCCGAATAAAAAATATAGGGTTAGGGAAATAAATTTGAATACCGGAGCTAAGGCAATATTCCCAGAAAACGATCTGATATTCAGCGGTGAAACGTTAATGGAACAAGGACTGAAATGGTATTTGAAACAGGCACGCACAAGTTCGGTATTAGAACTTGACGCTATTTAAAAGATGCAATCCTGGGTCTGTAAGCCAAATAGTCGATAGCGCATTGATCATTAACAAACTGAGGTGGAAAGGACAGAATACCAAATGAGCCTTAAATATAGGGATCACTACCAGTGCCCATGCAGCGAAGCAGTTGCTTTCAGCTAACCCCGATTATGCTATTAATGGTCTAATTGATTTGTTATCCATTGTAGGTTAAGATGAGCGAGATATATGGAAAACGAGAAGCAGTTAACTAGATTCTATACATAGCTAAGTTTGACACTGAAGTCGCTCAATAGCTCTTTTTTGATAAAGCTATATTTATAGCTTTATCAAAAAAACATATATTTGAATTATCACCTTAGTTAATTACATTAAAAATTTATATCTATGAAGATGATTAAATTCTTCGCTTTTTTAGCATTTATGCTTACAGTTTCTCTTAACGTTTTTTCGCAGGACAAAACAGGGCAAGTGTATTTAATCCGCTCTACAGGGTATACCGGCTCCGCGGTCAATTATAGATTGTATATTGATGATCAGTTAGTTTGTAAGTTAAAAAATAAGTCTTTCTCCATACATGATATAGGTATTGGCCAGCACACGGTTAGTGTGGTTAGCGGAGGGATTTCAAACGGAAAAAAATCGGCACCATTAACTATAACAGTGGTTGAGGGTAAAGTTAATTATGTGAGTGTAGTTAGTACTCAAAGTGGCTATGTAAACAAATTAACCTGCCAGGAAATTACTCAAAACTCAGCTGATCCTCTTTTGGCAAAGGCTACTCAAAATAAAACTTGTTTACCTGCGAAATAAAGTAAGATTGTTGACATTAAGGATTGGGTAAACTTAATAGTAAATACCGAACTATAGAAAGATGGGTTTAACTATAGAGATCATCTAAAGCTGTGTTTTTTAGACCAGGACAAACTTATGTTTGACCAACTCATCGTCAATCACGTGCCTAAACGCAAGGCGTAATTGTGTACCGCTTCAAGATAATCCTGAAGCCCAAGTTCGATTTTAGACTTTTATACACCTTTCATTTTAACAAAAGATTAAAGAAATGTTTAACTCAAGATTAAAAATAATGTGATCAATCTCATTATTAATAGTGATAAAGGTCACGACAAAGCTCATAAAAGGTAGGGATATTTAGTTTTTTTTAACAATAAAAACAACCAACCCTTATGTGTGGAATTGTAGGTTATATCGGGTTCCGTGAAGCATGGCCCATTGTAATTAAAGGTTTAAAAAGATTAGAATACCGCGGTTATGATAGCGCAGGTATTGCCATTATAAATGATAATGGATTTAGTATTTACAAGAAAGCCGGGAAAGTGGCTTTTTTGGAGGATTTTACAAGAAACCAGGATAGAAGCGGAAGGGTAGCCATGGGACATACCCGATGGGCAACACATGGAGAGCCTTCAGATATTAATTCACATCCACATAGTTCTAATGACAAACGTTTATATATTATTCACAACGGCATAATTGAAAATTATGCCACGCTTAAAGAGGAGTTGCTCAATCGCGGTCATCAATTCGAAAGTGATACAGATACAGAGGTGTTAATTCATTTGATAGAAGAGATACAAGGAATCGAACAAATAGATCTGTTGGAAGCTGTTCGCCTGGCTTTGAATACCGTAATCGGTGCATATGCTATAGTAATTATGGATAGGGAAAATCCAGATCAGTTAATTGCCGCCAGAAAAGGTAGCCCCCTGGTTGTTGGTATAGGTGAGGGGGAATACTTTATTGCATCTGATGCAACACCAATTGTTGAATATATTAAGAATGTAATTTACTTAAAAGATAATGAAATAGCATTGGTAAAACGGGAGACTTTATTGGTTAAGCGCCTGGACAATGTAATTCAGACTCCATTGATCCAGGAGTTGGAGTTAAAGCTGGAGGAGCTTGAAAAGAGCGGCTTCGATCATTTTATGTTAAAGGAAATATACGAACAACCACGGTCTATAAAAGATTGTATGCGCGGCCGGATCAATGCCGATGAAGGTAAAATAGAATTGGGGGGTATTAAAGAATATGCAGATAAGCTAAAGAATATTGAACGCATCATCATCATAGCATGCGGTACATCCTGGCATGCAGGTTTAACCGGCGAGTATTTGATAGAGGAATATGCCCGTATACCAGTAGAGGTAGAGTATGCTTCTGAATTTAGATACCGTAACCCTATTATTACTGAAAAAGACATTGTAATAGCGATATCACAATCAGGTGAGACTGCTGATACCATGGCTGCTATCGAAATAGCAAAAGAAAAGGGGGCAACAATTTTTGGAATTTGTAATGTAGTAGGCTCGTCTATACCACGCATCACACATGCAGGTGTTTATACGCATGCCGGCCCTGAAATAGGAGTGGCCTCAACAAAGGCCTTTACCGCACAGGTAACGGTTTTAACTTTACTGGCCTTTTATATCGCACAACAGAAGGGTACGCTAACGGTATCAAAACTAACCAGTCTTTTAACAGAATTGGATAGCATTCCTGATAAAGTACAAACCGTTTTGGCTACTAATA
>Ga0207671_10002036_pt1 | contig 22205 bp, 21 predicted proteins | sample KBSC24metaG_FD_184352 | JGI IMG/M metagenome (GOLD analysis project Ga0207671, IMG submission 184352) | Corn rhizosphere microbial communities from Kellogg Biological Station, Michigan, USA - KBS C2-4 metaG (SPAdes) (version 2) | ecosystem: Host-associated > Plants > Roots > Rhizosphere > Soil... | reverse complement strand
GGCATTGATTAGTGTTTCATTTTTTTCTCACACTCCGCTATTTTTTTAGCAATTGAGTTTCGCTCATTTACAGTGGCAACTTCATGCTTTAAGGCATTTTTATAATAATTTATGGCCGCTGCATACCATTTATTCTCTCTGCAATAATCTCCTGCTATTCTGTAAGCATCATAAAAGTTAGGATTGCTATGTACTGTAGCAGCTGTATCTACAGGCTGCTTTTGTAATAGAGCTAATTTATTCTTTCTGAAGATCTCAAAATTGTGGAATTCCTGCGTCTGCAGGAAAGGATCTGGCGCAATGTTCAGCGCAGTATCAGCTATTTCCTCATCATGCTGTAAACCATGCATGGCAAATACCTTCCTTAGGTCGTAACATACATAAGTACCTAACTGCCATGGTTGAGTGCTCACCCACATGCGCAGACTATCTGGCTGAAAAATAACAGAGTGATGCGCTATCATCTGGTTAACTGCCTTTTCATTACCATCTCCTATATCTGCGTTGTGTAAGCCTCTCCGGTCTCTTAATATTGCAGCTACTTTTTCCGGTGTAAGCGGATAGTTTCCCCCTAGCAGCTCCTGCAGGCGTTCATAGCGGTATACAGATGCGCTGTTTTCCTTCTGTATTACATTCAGCCGCTGATGTTGGAATAACTTACTCTGATAATGATTAGTACAAAGCAAATGATCCGTACCGGTATCATATACGGCTAGCGTATCTGGTGTTTTTTCTATAAGCACCGCTTTGTGGTCTACCGCACTGCCAACAAGAAAACTTTCTGATACAAACATTTTTCTGCGATGCGCTATTGCCACAGCTTCTTTTACATTGCCTGCGTATTGCAATATTTCCCTCGCAACCAGCGATACAGGCGTAGCAGCACCAGCCCATGGTATGTCAGAGCGTGCAGCATTAATGGTTACCGTCAGCCCCTTATCATTCATACCGGATACGACTCCTGTAAAGCCTCCCCAGGTAACAAAGGCAAACTTATTTCCCTGTTCCGGTTTATAGAAAGCGACCATTTTGTTCTCCGAAAACTTATCTCCCACCCAGAAATCAAAGTTTCTACCTAGTAACATCGAGCCATTAGTAGTTTTAGCATCCCATGCTCCAAATGATGTACAGCCCACCAGCATCAGGTTTTGCAGTGCGTGACCTATATCGTGCGCTGCATGATAATTGAGCAAGCGGGAGTATTTTGTACCCACCCAGTCAAACGAATCCAATGCCGACTCGGATATGCCATATATCTCCTCCTTATATTCCTCTGTTACGTGCTCTGGCAGATTCCTGTTCATAAAACCAATGACATACCTGAGAAAGCGCAAGTAACCCGGAGAAGGGATCATTTGCCTTATTTGCTGTGTAAATGCCAGCTCTTGGTCAATGATTAATTGCTGAGATAATTTTCCATTCTTCACCCCCAACTCAAATGGCTTGCCAGACACATACATTTCCCACAATCCATATTTATCTTTCCTTATCCAGTTATCTCCTATTGTATACAAACTGCCTTCCACATGCGTTTTCTGAAGGCTCAAAGCAACTGTATCCACCATAGGTGGCTTAAAGTCGGATATCTTCCATACATAAATGCAGAATACTATAATAAATACCAGAAATATCATCAGCAAGTAGCCAATGAATTTCATCAAACCCTTGAAAAAACGCATGCGACTGCAATTTACCCCCGAAAAAAGAATTAATCTAAGCCAGATTCGTTAATTCTCCCTGTTCTGCTTTTCTAATTTATCTATTCGCTGCACAATGGCATCCAGGTTCCTGAAATGAATAAAAGCCTTTCTATATTTATTAGCATCAAAAGCGGGAGAACCCATAAATATTTCTCCTTTTTTTGTAATGCTCTTTGAAATACCGGACTGAGCAGTAATGATAGTATTATCAGCAATATCCAAGTGCCCTACTATACCTACCTGCCCGCTAAACATACAGTTTTTGCCAATTTTTGTAGAGCCGGCTATTACATTACAGGCCGCCAGGTAGCAATTCTCACCTACCTCAACATTGTGTGCAATGTGAATAAGGTTATCAAATTTTACACCTTTTCTTAAAATAGTGGAACCCAAGGTGGCTCTATCTATGGCGCAATTAGCGCCTATTTCCACGTCGTCTTCTATTATTACATTGCCTATTTGCGGTATTTTCTGATGATCATTTTCGGGCGCGAAGCGAAAACCATCGCTTCCTATCACCGTGCCGGAATGTATCACACAGTTTTTGCCTATTTGTGTTTCCGAATACAACTTAACACCGGCAAAAAGTGTAGTGTTATCGCCTATTACCACGTTATCACCTATGTACACCTGCGGGTATATCTTTACATTATTACCTATTACTGCGTTTTCGCCAATAAAGGAGAATGGCCCGGCATATATATCATTACCTACTTTGGCATTTTCTGAAATAAATGCCTGCGGCGAAATGCCTTTTTTATTCAGCTTTATCTGGTTATACATCTCCAGCAATTTGGTAAAGGCATTTTGTGCACTTTCTACTCTTATTAATGTAGTATTTACAGGAGCTGTAGCAACAAAATCTTTATTCACTATCACCAACGAAGCATTAGTGTCATATATATAATGTGTGTACTTTGGATTAGCAAGGAAAGAAATAGAACCGGGTGTACCTTCCTCTATCTTTGATAAGGTATTTACTTTCACATTTTCATTTCCTTCTATTTCTCCATTTAGTAGCCCTGCAACCTGTTTTGCCGTAAACTCCATTGTTTATTATATTTTAATTTTGTTATTGAATGAAATTTTTATTGTCCTTTAAACGGTAAAAAATACGATTTCTTTATCGTTATCAAAAATGTACAATAAAATGCCCGGGCCTATTTCACTACTTTTGGTAAAATAAAAACATTCATGCGCTTATTACTGACTAATATAAGATCACTTTGCCAGGTAGAAACAGGAAATGAACGGAAAAAGAGAGTAAGCGGCATTGAAATGAGTAATGTGCCTTGCCTGGAGCATGCATGGATGCTGATTGAGAATGGCCTCATTCACAGCTTGGGTGAGATGAAGGATATACCGGAGACACACGGAGCGCAAATAATAGACCTGAGCGGACAAGCAGTATTACCAGCCTGGTGCGACTCGCATACCCACCTGGTATTTGCAGGCCCTCGCGACCAGGAATTTGAAGATCGCATAAAGGGTTTGAGCTATGAAGAAATAGCTCGCAAAGGCGGCGGTATTTTAAACTCCGCGAAACGCCTGAATGACACAAGTGAAGAATTGCTATATGAACAGAGTTACGCCAGGTTGCAACAGGTTATAAACCAGGGAACCGGGGCAATCGAAATTAAAAGTGGCTATGGACTGAATCTGGAGGCTGAATTAAAAATGCTTCGGGTGATAAGGAAATTGAAAGAGAATACACCTGTTTCTATTAAGTCAAATTTTCTGGCAGCGCATGCATATCCATCTGATTATAAGAAAAATAATGAAGGTTATTTGAATTTAATAATTAATGAAATGCTGCCTCAAATATCCCGAGAAGGACTGGCAGATTATATAGACGTTTTTTGTGAAAAAGGTTTTTTTAGCGTGGAAGATACAGAGCGAATATTAGAGGCCGGAGCAAAACATGGATTGAAGCCAAAGATACATGCCAATCAGTTGCATTACTCAGGCGGTGTGCAGGTAGGTGTAAAACATAAGGCAATAAGCGTGGACCACCTGGAATGTGTAGGCGATGCCGAAATAGAAGCACTAAAAGGTAGTGATACAATGCCTACTCTATTACCTGCAGCTGCATTTTTCCTGGGTATTCAGTACCAGCCGGCAAGGAAGATCATTGATGCAGGGCTGCCTGTTTGCCTTGCTACAGACTATAATCCGGGCTCTTGCCCATCAGGCAATGTGCCGCTATTACTTACTATCGCCTGCACCCAGTTAAAAATGACACCTGAAGAAGCCATTAATGCTGTGACCATCAATGGTGCGGCCGCTATGGAGTTGGAAAATGAATTAGGCAGTATAGCTATAGGCAAAAAAGCTAATTTGATAATTACTAAAAAAATACCTTCTCTGGCTTACATTCCTTACGATTTTGGCAACAATCCTGTTGACAAAATGATTCTAAATGGCAAATTACATTCTTAGTCAAATAGGCTAAAAAAAGCCAAAATTCATTAAATTCCTATGAATTTCAATCAATTTTCGCCTCATTTTGGGGAAAAATAGTGCTTTTTCATATTTCTCTTATTGGCTTTTATAATTACTTTTGCAGTCCCAACAAATACATTTCATGGCTACAACAGCAGATATCAGAATGGGCATGATCATCAAATTAGATGGCAGCCTTTACTCAGTAGTAGAATTTGGACAGAACAAAACAGCACGTGCCGCAGCTAAGGTATGGGCTAAATTGAAAGGTGTAGATAATAGCCGTTCTATCGAACACACCTGGAACTCAGGTGACAATATCTTTCCTGTACGTGTTGAACGTCGCCCTTATCAGTTCCTTTATAAGGATGAAAGCGGCTTTAACCTCATGGACACAAACAGCTTTGAGCAGATTGTTATGCCTGAGTCTATGATAGACAATCCGCAGCTGTACAAAGATGGTCAGGAATGTTTCGTTATAGTAAATACTGAAACTGAAACGCCAATGAGCGTGGAACTGCCACCAAGTGTAAACCTGCGCATCACTTACTCTGAGCCAGGCCTGAAGGGAGATACAGCTACCCGTGCGCTTAAAGCAGCCACTGTAGAAACAGGTGCTACCGTAATGGTGCCGCTGTTCGTAGATACAGATGAGCTGATCAAAGTTGATAGCCGCACTGGTGCTTACGTTGAACGTGTAAAAGAATAAGATTTTATTCACCTTACTTTAAAAACTTCCACATGGAGTTCAAACAAATTCAGGAACTGATCAAAGCGATCAATAAGTCTAATATTAGTGAGCTGAGCATAGAGGATGGGGACTTCAAAATAACTATAAGGCAGGACCACGCAAGCAGCGAACTGCAATACATAACCATGCCTGCTCCACAACCGGCGATGCCTATGATACCGCAGCCTATGGTTGCACCGCAGCAAATAGCCCCACAGCAGCCTGTAGCTGCCGCCCAGCCTGCAGCACCGGCAAACGACAAGCTAATAACTGTAAAATCTCCTATGATCGGCACCTTCTACCGCAGCTCATCTCCTGATAAACCTTCGTTTGTAAATGTGGGTGATGATATAAAACAGGGTGATGTACTGTGCATCATAGAAGCTATGAAGCTTTTCAACGAAATAGAAAGCGAAATAAGCGGTAAGATTGTAAAAGTGTTGGTAGATGACGCTTCACCTGTTGAGTACGATCAGCCTTTATTCCTGGTAGAACCTGCTTAAATATAAAATGTAAAGGGCAAAATGTGATGAGGTATAAATGCTCCATCACATTTTGCTTTCTTTTTACATTGTAATTTTTCATTTTTAATTAAGTATCGTGTTTAAAAAAATACTAATAGCCAATCGTGGAGAAATAGCACTACGTATCATTCGTACATGCCGTGAGATGGGTATAAAAACAGTAGCAGTCTACTCCACTGCCGATAAGGATAGCCTTCATATCCGTTTTGCGGATGAAGCAGTGTGCATAGGCAAGGCCCAGAGCGCCGATTCTTATCTGAATATACCGCATATTATGGCTGCGGCAGAAATCACTAATGCCGATGCTATACACCCCGGTTATGGCTTCCTGGCTGAAAATGCCAATTTCTCTGAAATATGCGCCCAGTACAATATCAAGTTCATAGGCCCTACGCCTGAGATGATACGCGCAATGGGCGATAAAATAACCGCGAAAGAAACCATGATAAAAGCGGGTGTACCGGTTATCCCAGGTTCTGAAGGACTATTACAAAGTGCAGAAGAAGCAAAAAGCCTTGCAAAAGGCATGGGCTATCCTGTTATTCTAAAGGCAACTGCCGGTGGTGGTGGTAAAGGCATGCGTGTGGTATGGGAAGAAAGTGAACTTGAAAAAGCTTATGATACCGCCAAAGCTGAAGCTGGTGCTGCTTTTAAAAACGATGGTATTTATATGGAAAAATTTGTGGAAGAACCACGCCATATAGAGATCCAAATAGCAGGCGACCAGTTTGGTACTGTTTGCCATCTTAGCGAGCGTGACTGCTCTATTCAACGCCGTCATCAGAAACTGGTAGAAGAATCTCCATCTCCTTTCATGACGCCTGAGCTGCGCCAGAAAATGGGTGAAGCCGCTATAAAGGCTGCTGCAGCTATCAACTACGAAAGTGTGGGTACTATTGAATTCCTGGTAGATAAGCACCGCAACTTCTACTTCATGGAAATGAATACCCGCATACAAGTGGAACACGGTGTAACTGAAGAAGTGATCAACTTTGATCTGGTTAAAGAGCAAATAAAGATAGCTGCCGGTGTGCCAATCAGTGGCCGCAACTATGAACCTGAAATGCATGCAATAGAATGCCGTATTAATGCCGAAGATCCGTATAACGATTTCCGCCCAAGCCCTGGCAAGATAACTGTGTTGCATACACCAGGCGGTCATGGTGTGCGTGTTGACTCACACATTTATGCAGGCTATGTTATTCCTCCATACTACGATTCAATGATCGCCAAGATTATTACTGTAGCTCAAACTCGCGAGGAAGCAATAAATACAATGGAACGTGCCCTAAGTGAATATGTGATAGAAGGTGTTAAAACCACTATACCTTTTCATTTACAGCTCATGAAAAATGAGGATTTCAGAAAAGGCAATTTCACTACTAAATTTATTGAAAGTTTCAACCTTGTATAACATTAATAAATAAAGCATCAGAGCTTTGCACTTAAAACCTGCGAAGCTCTTTTTCTTTTATAAAATTCGCCCTTTTAGTAATATAAAGTAATTTAGCGCATGCAAAAAAAGTTGCTTATCACCGGTGGTGCCGGCTTCATTGGCTCTCACGTAGTTCGTCTATTTGTTCAAAAGTATTCTGATTACCAGATTTTCAACCTGGATGCCCTTACCTATGCAGGCAATCTTGAAAACCTGAAAGACATCGAGGACTACCCTAATTACACTTTTATAAAGACTGATATTACAGATGCTGAAGCCATCAACGACTTATTTGCACAGCACGGTTTCGATAGCGTGATACACTTGGCTGCAGAAAGCCATGTTGATCGCTCCATTGCAGATCCTAATGCCTTTATCCTCACCAATGTAATGGGCACCGCCAACTTGCTGAATGCTGCCCGCAAAACCTGGAAGGACAATTATGATGGAAAGCGTTTCTACCACGTATCTACAGACGAGGTATATGGTTCATTAGGCGCTGAAGGTTTTTTCCTTGAAACCACTCCTTACGATCCGCAATCACCCTACTCTGCTTCCAAAGCTTCTTCCGATCATCTTGTGAGAGCTTATGGCAATACTTATGGTTTACCATTTGTCATTACTAATTGTTCAAACAATTATGGCCCCAATCAATTTCCGGAAAAACTGATACCGCTTTTCATAAACAATATCTGCACTAACAAGCCATTGCCCGTATATGGTGATGGCAAATATACCCGTGATTGGCTCTTTGTAATAGACCATGCAAGGGCTATTGATCTTGTGTATCACAATGGAAAAAATGCAGAAACATATAATATTGGCGGCTTTAATGAGTGGCAGAATATTGAGCTGGTAAAACTGCTTTGCATAAAAATGGATGAAAAGCTGGGCCGCGAACCTGGTACATCCGCTCAACTCATTACTTACATTAAAGATCGTCCAGGCCACGACCGTCGTTATGCAATAGATGCGGCTAAGATTAATAAAGAATTAGGCTGGTACCCGTCCGTTACATTTGAAGAAGGCCTTTCTCAAACCATAGACTGGTATCTCGAAAACCAGGAATGGTTGAATGATATCACTTCCGGCGCCTACCAGAAATATTACGAAACTCAATACTCAACTCAGTCTTAATAAAACCATGAAAGGTATAATATTAGCTGGTGGTTCGGGAACCCGCCTGTACCCACTAACCATAGCAGTTAGCAAGCAATTGATGCCGGTGTATGATAAGCCAATGGTTTACTACCCGCTTTCCACGCTCATGTTGGCTGGCATTAATGAAATACTCATTATCACAACTCCTGAAGATCAGCCTGCTTTCAAAAAGCTATTGGGTGATGGTAGCCAGGTAGGTTGCCGCTTCGAATACGTAGTACAGCCACGTCCGGAAGGTCTGGCACAAGCATTTATACTTGGTGCCGATTTCATTGGCAATGATCCTGTAGCACTTGTTTTGGGTGACAATATATTTCATGGCTCAGGGATGGGTACATTACTGCAAAGGAAAGTAAATCCTGATGGCGCAGTAGTCTTTGCATACCAGGTGCACGATCCCGAACGCTATGGCGTGGTTGAATTTGACAAGAATTTCAAAGTGCTTAGCATTGAAGAAAAACCTCAACAACCCAAATCCAATTTTGCAGTTCCGGGACTTTATTTCTATGACAACGAGGTGGTAAAAATTGCAAAAGCGATAAAGCCGTCTCCACGTGGAGAGCTGGAGATAACAGACATCAATAAGGTATACCTGGAAGACGGTAAACTGGAGGTTGGTGTATTGGATCGCGGCACTGCCTGGTTAGATACCGGCACTTTCGATTCACTTATCCAGGCTGGCCAGTTTATAGAGGTTATTGAAAAACGTCAGGGTCTTAAAATAGGCTGTATAGAAGAAATAGCCTATCGCAATGGCTGGATAAATGATGAACAAATGCAAAAGCAAGCTGATATATATGCTAAAAGTGGTTATGGTTCCTATCTAAAAGACCTTGTAGGCAAGATCTGAACAGTTGGCTTCTAAAATAAATTTATCTTCGCAGCCCGCTGTATTATCACAGCGGGCTTTTTATAAAAGCAATATTATCTCGCTATAGCAATGATGCACAATATTATGTTTTATCTGCAGCCCTTCATTGCTGCATTTACAGGATGGTTTACTACATGGATTGCTATATTCATGCTCTTCCACCCTCGCGAGCCGAGGCGCTTCTTTGGCATCACCATACAGGGCGTGTTCCCTAAAAGGCAAAAGGTATTTGCCGCAAAGCTGGGTGCAGTGGTCGCCAACGAACTTCTGCATTTTAATGATATCATGCAGCACATCAAAGACCCTTCACAGCTGGCCAACTTAAAGCCTGTCATTGAAACGCATGTAGAAACTTTTCTTCAGGTAAAACTTAAAGAGAAACTGCCTGTTATCTCCATGTTCGTTGGCGAAGGCACTTTGCAGAAAATAAAAGAAGGCCTGATGGAAGAAATAGACCTGCTGCTGCCCGAAATAATAGGCAAATACGCGGACAACCTTTCAGAAAGAGTTGATATTGAGCGCATGGTAACTGAAAAAGTTTCCAACTTCTCTTCAGACAAGCTGGAAGAAATTCTGGCTACCGTTATGAGCAAAGAATTTCGCTTTGTAGAGTTGATAGGAGGTGTTCTTGGCTTTGTAATAGGCCTTATACAAATGGGTCTGGCCTTTTTATGATTTTGGTCATGTTTTAACGCCCCTGCATTGTTATTAGTAGGGCAAAATCGTAATTTTGAAAAAACTTAGATAAATAATGCCACATTATTATTCTTTAGGCAATATTCCCCACAAGCGCCATACTCAGTTTCGCAAACCCGATGGCAGCTTATACTCCGAACAGCTTTTTAGCACCGAGGGCTTTTCTTCAAATTCTTCTCTTCTATACCACCTGCACCCACCCACCAAAATAGTACGTGTAGATGAGCCTGTTAATGTAGCTCCTAAGGCTGCTACAGATAATATATTAAAACATCGTTGCTTTAATGGTTTCAAGGTAAAGCCGGAAGCAGATTATCTGAACAGCCGCAAAACAGTTCTTTTTAATAATGATCTTGCCCTGCTGCTGGCTGCTCCGCAAAAAGGTCTTTCGGAAAATGTCTTTTATAAAAATGCCGATACAGACGAGGTACTCTTCATTCACGAAGGTACAGGTACTGTAAAAACACAATACGGACAGCTACCTTTCAGCTATGGCGACTACGTAGTAATACCCCGTGGCACCATTTACCAGATTACATTCGATACACCTGATAATAGGTTATTCATTATTGAATCTTACAGTCCAGTCACATTTCCTAAACGCTACTTAAGCCGTTTTGGCCAGTTGCTGGAACATGCTCCTTATTGTGAACGCGACTTGCGTAAGCCACAAGACCTGCAAACAATAGATAAACAGGGCGAATTCCTCATACAGGTAAGAAAACGTGGCTTGTTATACCCTATCTGGTATGCAAACCATCCGTTCGATGTCATAGGCTGGGATGGTTGCGAATATCCATACGCATTAAGTATCCACGACTTCGAACCGATCACAGGTCGCGTACACCAACCACCTCCGGTACACCAGACTTTTGACGCGCACAATTTCGTGATCTGCTCATTCGTACCACGCTTGTTCGATTATCATCCGCAATCAATACCCGCTCCGTACAATCACAGCAATATAGATAGTGATGAAGTACTGTATTATGTTGATGGTGATTTCATGAGCCGCAAGAATGTAGAACGTGGTATGATAACTTTACACCCAGCGGGCATTCCGCACGGTCCACACCCTGGTACAGTAGAAAAGAGCATTGGTGCCAAAGAAACCAAAGAGCTTGCGGTGATGGTAGATACTTTCCATCCGCTCAATATGACGGAGGAAGCCTTGGGCATAGAAAATGATAAATACATAGTAAGCTGGATAGAATAAACATTTGGAAAATCATTAAAAACTTTAACTAATTACGCAATGGAAACATTAACAGCTAGCCAGAAAATGACCCAGGCAAAAGACTTTTTGCCAATTAATGGTACAGACCATATAGAGTTATACGTAGGTAATGCAAAACAAGCTGCACATTATTATAAGTCGGCATTTGGCTTCCAGTCATTAGCTTATGCAGGCCCTGAAACTGGTATGCGCGATGTAGCATCTTATGTACTGCAGCAAGGCAAAATACGCCTGGTGCTTACTACTCCACTTAAGTCTGAAAATCCTATATCGGAACACATCTACAAACATGGCGATGGCGTTAAGATACTGGCCCTGTGGGTAGACGATGCATACAAAGCATACGAAGAAACAATGGCCCGCGGCGCTAAATCATATATGGAGCCAATTACCAAAACAGACGAAAATGGCGAAGTGCGCGTAAGCGGTATTTATACCTATGGCGAAACAATACACTTGTTTGTAGAACGCAAAAACTACAAAGGCATCTTTATGCCGGGCTATAAAGAATGGAAAAGCGAATTCAATCCGGCAGACGCAGGCCTGTTGTATGTAGACCATTGCGTGGGCAATGTAGGCTGGAACAGGATGAATGATACCGTAAAATGGTATGAAGAAGTAATGGGCTTCGCAAACATTCTTTCTTTTGATGATAAGCAGATCAATACCGAATACTCAGCACTAATGAGTAAGGTGATGAGCAATGGTAATGGTTACGTAAAGTTTCCTATTAACGAACCTGCCGAAGGGAAAAAGAAATCACAGATTGAAGAATACCTGGAATTTTATGAAGGTGAAGGCGTACAGCATATAGCGGTAGCTACCAAGGATATTATTAAAACTGTTCGCGAACTTAAAGCCCGCGGCGTTGAATTTCTTAATACACCGAATTCATATTACGAAGACCTGTTGAACCGCGTAGGAAAGATAGATGAAGACATTGCTCCGTTGCACGAGCTCGGCATCCTGGTAGATCGCGATGAAGAAGGCTATCTGTTACAGATATTTACCAAACCTGTTGAAGATCGCCCTACTCTTTTCTTCGAAATTATACAGCGTAAAGGTGCACAAAGCTTCGGCGCGGGTAACTTCAAAGCGCTTTTCGAATCTATTGAACGTGAACAGGCAAAAAGAGGTAATCTCTAATCGCTTGATAAATAATACAACAAAAAGCATCGGACAACTCCGGTGCTTTTTTCATTGAGTACGACGAAATGACAGAAATTTATCTATATCGGCCTACGGTATGATAATTGTTCATATAAAGCAGCACACATCAATACACTAAACAGTATGGAGTACAAAGACTATTACAAAATATTAGGTGTAGAAAAAAAGGCATCTCAGGATGATATAAAGAAGGCATATCGTAAGCTTGCTGTCAAATATCACCCTGACAAAAATCCCGGTGATAAAAAAGCTGAGGACAAGTTTAAAGATATAAACGAAGCGAACGATGTACTAGGCGATCCTGAAAAAAGAAAGAAATATGATGAGTTGGGAGAGAACTGGCAGCAATACCAACGCCAGGGCGGTAACCCGAACGATTTTGATTTTTCACAATGGGCTAACCAGGGTGGCGGCCAAAGTCACTCTTACGGTTTTGGTGGCGGTGGCGAAAATTTCTCCGATTTTTTTGAAACATTATTTGGCGGTGGCTTTGGCGGCACAAGGCAGCGCAATTATCGCGCACGCGGCGAAGACCTGCAGGCAGAAACAGAGCTCACACTGGAGGAAGCTTTTAATGGCACTACACGTCAGGTAAACCTGAATGGCCAGAAATTAAACCTTAAGCTAAAACCAGGCATTCGAGAAGGCCAGGTATTGCGTATGAAAGGTAAAGGCCGCGCCGGCATTAACGGCGGCGAGTATGGCGATTTATACATTACCGTACACATAAAGAAACACCACAAATATGAAGTGGAAGAAGATAATCTGTACGTAGATGAGCCCCTTGATGCATTTATAGCAATGCTCGGTGGTAAGCTCACTGTACAGACTATTGACGGAAAGAAACTGAACATCAACATACCTGCCGGCACAGATAGTGAAAAAACTTTCAGGCTACGGGGCATGGGTATGCCGAAGCACGAAAATGCTAAAGAACGCGGTGACGCTTACGTACGCGTAATGATTACTGTACCTAAAGATCTAACGGATAAAGAAAAAGAGGCTTTGCAGCAAATAGCAGATAAAAGGAAAAGTAGTTAGCTCTTTATAGCTTCTATCACCTTTATTATTGCTATCACATATACTGGTATCAGTATAGCCGCTAAGGCAAATGCTATTGCCACACGAAAAGCTATGACACTCTTTGCCTCATTTTTTCTTCTGAATATGTTTTCCTCGTGCATCATGAAGCAAATATCAGCCATGAACGCCACGGAGAAACCACTTCAGCAAGGTTTAACATTAGTTTTAAAACCCATTAACAAGCAGAAAACATACTTATCGCACTAACAGCCTCCGGCGGTATTACCCATAATAAGCAATCTGCTCTACTCCATTATTGTTGCGTACCGCACGGTACATACCTGCTGAATTGAAGCAGAACTCATAGTTGCCCTGCCCGTCCACAGCTATCAGGCCGCCTTCGCCCCCCATTTTCACCAGCTTGTCTTTTATCACCATATTGCAGGCATCATGCAGCGATAGTCCTTTGTATTCCATTAGGCAAGACACATCATGCGCTACTACTGCACGTAGGAAATATTCGCCGTGTCCTGTACATGATATACCACATGTTTTATTATTGGCGTAGGTCCCTGCGCCTATCACTGGGCTATCACCTATACGGCCAAATCTCTTGTTCGTCATACCTCCCGTTGAGGTGCCTGCTGCTATATTTCCCTGTGCATCACAAGCTACCGCGCCTACGGTACCAAATTTATGATCTGTATTAGGTAATGGTCCTTTTAAGTTGTCTTCTTTATGGTCCAGCTGATAAAAATCACTGTCCCTTATCTCCACCCACTGGTCATAGCGCGATTTGTTGAAGAAATATTCATCCGGCATACGTTCTATACCTTGCTTCAGTGCAAATTCAGCAGCACCGCTTCCACTCAGGAATACGTGACCCGAATGCAGCATTATCTCTTTAGCCAGCTTTATAGGGTTCTTTATGTTTCGTACACCTGCTACTGCGCCTGCAGCCAGGTTGCTGCCGTCCATCAGCGCAGCATCCATTTCGTTCAGTCCTTTCTTAGTAAATACGGACCCCCGTCCGGCGTTAAATATTGGGTTATCTTCTAGTTCTGCTATAGCAGCCACCACTGCATCCATCGATGAGCCACCTTTCTCCAGTACGGCATACCCCTTGTCCAGCGCCTGCTTTAAACCATCATTATATTGCTGTTCCTGTTCTTTAGTCATCATTGCAGGATTTATGTTGCCTGCACCGCCATGAATAACAAGTGTAATCGCCATTTTTATTTACTATGTTTTTTTTAAGATTGTTTATTGCAGGTATGCTGCTGTTATATCATTATTTGTATGTTCCACTTCTATATGCTCCTGTAGCGTAGTAGCCACAGTGTGCCCTACTATGTCTGGTGATATAGGGAACGCTTTATGCTTTCTGTCTACCAATACAGTTATCAATATCTTTTTAAGTTCATAAACCAGTAGCGGCTTCAAAGCATACAATAAAGTCTTACCTGAATTTGCCACATCATCCACCAGTACTACCGATTTTCCATTTAGGTCTTCTTCTATATTTATCTCATTTTTCAACGGATGCTTCTTATTCATCTTAATAGCTATCACCTCCACATTTAGCGGACTTATTACCTTCAGTCTATCAGCCAGATTTTTAGCTACTGCAATTCCACTGCCTTCTATACCTACCAGCGTCACTGCCTGTTCATTACTATTGTACTCCCATAGCTGATAAGCCATGCGTTGCAGCTTCCGGTCTATGCGTTCCTTATCCAGTATCAGTATACGTTCTTTTTCCATTTTCGTTATATAGTTAGTTCGATCTTATTGCCACCACAGGGTCTAGCCTCGATGCCGAACGTGCGGGGATAAAACCCGCCAGCACCCCTACCACAGCAGATATACCAATGCCTAATAAAAAGTTTTTAAATGAAAGCGTCACTGTAAAATCAGCGCCATAAGTCAATGCCAGGCTTAGCAGTAATACGATTACTATACCTATGATGCCGCCCATTATACAAAGCGTGATGGCTTCTACAAGAAATTCCATCAATATGCTCCGGGAGCGTGCACCTATAGCCTTTTTCAGTCCTATTATCTTAGTGCGTTCCTTCACAGTCACAAACATAATATTTGCTATGCCAAATGCACCCACTATCAGCGAAAATCCACCAATTACTATCGCTATCACATCTATAGTTACAAACACCGCATCCAGTCGCTCTGATACCTGGCTTAGCTGGTTTATGGCAAAATCATTTGCCTGCCCCGGCCGCACCTTGCGCACACGCCGCAGCACGCCTTCCACCTCATATTTCAGCTCATCCACATTCACACCATTACGTGCTTTTATCAGCATCAACGGGTCGTAGTTAAATGAACGGGTATCAGCATAGCTGGTGGCGGCATAGTAAGGGAATATTACAGCATTATCAAAGTCAAAGCCAGCCATATTCTTGCCCACTTTCTTCATCACCCCCACCACTGTAAACTTCTTTCCAAAGAATGTCACCCCGCTGCCCAGCGCATTAAGCCCTGTAGGGAAAAGTGTATTATATACTTCCCCGCCCAATACCACAGTATTACTGCCGCCATCCAGTTCAGATGCACTCAGGTATCGCCCCGCGGCTATTTCTATATTCTGTATCTTATCAAAGTTGTTCATTACCCCATAGCCTGTCAGTCCGCTCACATCCAGATCAGCATGTTTTACAGTCGTATTGTTTATCGGTAAGCACAAGGTAGCAAACGATGCATCAGGTACTTGGTCTTCAACGGCTTTCACTTCGGTTGGCGACATACTTGGCCTGCGCCAGTATTCCCACCACTTATATTCTCCACCCTCGTCCATCCAGGGCCAGCGATTTATATACAATACATCACTGCCCAGGCTGGCCATTTCTGTACGAATATTATTTTTCATACTATCCAGCACGGTCAGCACGGCTATTATGCAAAATATACCTATGGTAATGCCCAGTAGCGAAAGGAATGTACGCAGTTTGTTCACCCGTAGCTCTTGCCATGCCTGGGTCACACTGGTGGTAATAATTTGCGATGTATTTGCCATTAATAAGCAAATTTACTTTTTGGCGTTAAATTTCTGAACATATTATTTGGTATGTGCTTATACAATAAATTTGCCTCTTATAAATTATCATCCTGTTGCAAGCTGCTACTTCCTTTATAACCAAAAATAAAGCGCTTAGTTACCCTCTCTTTCGCAATTACCTGCTTACCAGGTTCTTTGTGATAATGGCGCTTAATATGCAATCTTTTATCATCTATTATTGGGTGTACACGCTCACAAAAGATGTTTCCCTGGTAGGTGTATTGGGTCTTTGCGAGGCAATACCTGCCATTGGTTGCTCTTTCTTTTCCGGTCACTTCGTTGACAAAATGGAGAAGCGCGATACTATACTCATCTGTATTATAGGCTATGTGCTCATAGGTTCTTTCCTTGCCACACTGTCCATACCTCGCTTTGGCACTGTGTTCTCATTATACGCTATTGTACGACTGGCGTATCTCATCGTTTTCCTGGGTGGTGTGCTCAGAGCGTTCCTCAGCCCGGCTTCCTTCGCCATCATGGGTATGTTGCTGCCCCGCAGCGAATATGCCAACGGCACCACCTGGAGCAGCACCGCATGGCAGGTGGGTGCAGTATTAGGGCCTCTGGTGGGTGGTTTTATACTGGTAGCGGGGGTTGACATTAGCCTGTTCAGCGTCGTACTGTTTGAGCTTGTTGCCCTTATTGCTATCGTACGTATTCCCAAGCAACCAATACTTCAAAACAAGAAAGAACCCATACTCAAAAGTCTGCGCGAAGGTTTGCGTTTTGTATTCAAAACACAAATCATCCTTGCTGCGCTCTCGCTGGACATGTTTGCTGTGCTGTTTGGGGGCGCCGTGGCCCTGCTGCCTGCTTATGCACAAGAGGTCTTGCATGTGGGCGCTATAGGCCTTGGTTGGCTGCGTGCTGCACCAGGCATCGGGTCTATGATCACACTGGGCATACTTTCATTTGTACCATTAAAAAAGAAACCCGGTTATAAGCTGCTTATGTGCATTGCCGGCTTTGGCCTGGCAACTGTAGCCTTTGCCCTGTCAAAGAACTTCTACCTGTCTGTATTCCTGCTGGTGCTAACGGGTGTATTTGATATGGTAAGCGTAGTGATCCGTGGTACCATTCTGCAACTATATACGCCCGAAACAGTACGTGGTCGCGTAGCTGCCGTTAATACCATGTTCGTAAGCTCATCTAACGAACTGGGTGCGGTAGAAAGCGGCTATACTGCCAAATGGATGGGCCTCATACCTTCTGTAGTTTTCGGTGGTTGCATGACTATTGTTGTTGTTATCAGTGCTTTCTTTGCTGCTCCCAAGCTGCGCACGCTCAGTATAGATGCAGCAGTTGAGCCCGAGAAACCGGCTACTGAATAATTACTGGTATTCGGGTTTTACATACATAATGTGAAACCAGCTAAGCACCGAATCAGGTATATCCTCGTTCGCGAGGCTGAACTGAAAATGCAGGTGCGCACCTTTCACAGGCACTATTATAGTTTCTGTTTTTATTGGTCCGCGCATGGTATCATACTGTATCTGCCAGTACTTTTGCTCAGTTATTCCATATCGTTTCAGCAGTGTGTTTGCTATTAGCGCATCTTGCTGATATTGCATATTGTCCTGCGTACCTGCCATACGCTTTTTAGTCACGAGCAGAGCAATATTTTCAGGTTTGTCAGAAGTTAATGTTGCCAATGCCTGGTCTACGGCTCTTGTCTGCGGTGTACCTAAAGGTTTCGCAGAATTGCAACTGGTTATAATCAATAGAAGAAGGTATAAAATACTTATGGGTTTCATAGATCTTTATTAAAATTTCCTGCCTTCCAATCGCTCTACTGCAGTCCTGAAGGTTTCAGGCAATTCTTTCTTTTCATTCGTTTTAAAGTCAAAATAAACAATCACATCATGTGCTTCGGCGGCCGTTTCCCCTGCCTCATTCAGTATTTGGTGATGTATGCCGAAGCTGGTGTTTTTCATAAATTCTATTTCTGCCTGCACTATTATATTGCCTGGATAATGCAATGGCTTTAAAAATCTGCAAGTACTATTCGCCAATATTGGCCCCAACATGGCCTGCTCAAATTCTTTTATCAACCCCGATATTTCCCAATAGTTTACCCGCGACGCCTGTATGTATTTAAAGTACATCACATTGTTCACGTGGCCGAAAAGGTCCATTTCACTCCAGTCTATCCTTATTGGCAGCTTTGATGGGAAAACACTCATAACGAACTGGTCTTTACTATAAATATATACCTAATTGCACAATACTTTATTTGGCCAGTGCTATGGTGTGTAAACAATCCTTTTGTTCACTACACTATTATCTTTGTACACCTGTACTATCAGCATGCCTGCAGCTATGCCTTGCGGTATAGTCAATATTCTTTCAGCTTTTGTTCCGCTTACAGGCGCAGCAATTTCATGGCCATTTAAATCAATGAGTCGCACAATAGCCCCTACGCTATTTTCCGATAAACTAATATGCACTGACCCTTTTGTTACACTGGGATAAACCTGTATCGAATTTTCGTTTATCGCGGGCACTCCCACTGCAGTATCTGCTGCCGCACTTTCATGTATCTGCACCGGCCAGTAGTCTGTGCTCCCACGAAATCCCGTTACATCACCATTGTTGGAGCCAGTACTTCCTATTGTTACATATGTACTATCGTCTATTTGCAGCAGCCCTGTTCCATTTTCCATATTACTACCACCCATGCTTTTCTGCCACATTATGTTGCCATCATAATCTATTTTTAGCAACCACTCATCCGATCCATAATTAGGGCCGTAAGGAGATTTATGATAACCCCTAACGTCCCCGTCAGCCGATTGTGTTTTTCCATTTATTAAATAGCCGCCACCATTTGCCTCAATTACTGTGCTGATTTCTTCGTTCTGCCATCCTCCATAACTTTTCTGCCATTCTATTTTACCGGTGTCATCTAGTTTTAATACCCAAAAATCTTCGTTATACGGTCCATGCAAAAAAGCCACATCACCGTCAGCTGAGCTAGTCGTTGCTCCTGCTATATACCCGCCATCACTCGTTTGTATTATAGACTTGCAGTAATCAGTCCCACTTCCGCCCATTGTTTTTTGCCATAGTATATTTCCCTTCCTGTCCAGCTTTATGATCCACACATCATCAAAGCCTTTGTTACTCGTCACATCACCGTCCTTTGAACCTGTTTCCCCTGCAATAATGTAATTACTATCTTTAGTTTGAATGATATTGTAACCAATTTCATCCCAGCTACCTCCCAGGCATCTTTGCCATTCTATTTTCCCTGTATCATCCAGCTTTACCACCCATATGTCGCCTTGTAATGTATCATGAGTTCCGGTCACATCTCCATCCGTGGAATTTGTAGTACCGCAATATATATATCCACCATCATTTGTTTGTATTATACTGTTGGCTTTATCTACTCTTTTACCTCCATAGGTTTTTTGCCATATTATATCTCCTGTTTTAGACAACTTCAACACCCAGGCGTCAGATTGGCCATGATTTAATGTAATATCTCCATCAGTCGAAAAAGTATAGCCACTTACAATATAGGCTGTATCTAACTGTCTAATGCATGTAAAAGCATCCCAGCTCTTTCCGCCATAGCATCTCGCCCACCGGTAGAATCCATTATTTTCAATCCACAATAACCACCCATCTTCAAAACCACCATGATTATCGGTAACAATTCCGTCAAAAGATGAACTGACACCGGCTATCATATAGCCGCCACCATGCGCAGGTACAATATTGGCAGGCCATTCTGCTGAGCTGCCGCCATAGGCACTTTCCCAATCTATCACAGCGCTCCGTTGGGCATAACCATCCACCCCTTTGCAGACAAGAAGAACGAAGAGGAAATAAAAAAAAATGCGGGTATCGAGAGTTTTCATAAAAAGGTGTTTGGTATACATTAAAAATACACTTTTTAACATATTGTACCAGTCCCTTTGCTATCTATTGCTGACTAATAATCCTATTTTTATTTTCAAACAAAATACTATGACCTCATCCATCAACCGACTTCAATATCTATGCGATACTATTCCTGTCCTCCTCTATGCCATAAATGATGAAGATCTTTCACAACCCATAGGGCCGGGCAAATGGAGCCGCAAACAGATAATAGGACACCTTATAGACAGCGCCGCCAACAATCATCAGCGTTTTGTACGCGGCCAGTTTGAAGACACACCATATATCAGTTACAATGCAGATAATTGGGTAGATCATGGTTACTATCAGCAAATACCGAGTACACAGCTTATAAACTTTTGGGAAGCGTATAACAGACAATTATTGCTATTAGCGATGCATATCCCTGCCCACCTACTTTCCCGCACGGTGAACACAGGTGATGAACAACCGCATACACTACAGTGGATCATTGAAGACTATGTGGTGCATCTGGAACATCATTTGCAGGAGATCGTGGATTACCAATAACAGTAACGTACTCTTGCAAAACCTATTTACATCTGTGAAAAATACACTCTCAATTATATTATTGTTATCGATCCTTGGCTGTAATGCACCAAGGAGATTCGTAGGAACTTATAGAGATAACGATGAAAATCTTATATACGGCACCCTCAATTTATATAAAGATGGAAGTTATGCTTTCGAATATATATCAGGTTGTCTTTTACCGGATGTACATAGTTCTGGTAAGTGGCGTTATTATAAAAAGCAAATAATATTAAAGAGCAGCAATCAGCAGCAATATATTAATTCGATTCCGACCCAGCATCTTGAAATAAATGATGATACATTAATCTTTGATAACTGGAGGCTTGCAAAGGTCACAAATACTCAAAAGCATACAGATTCTTTAAAAAGTATGGAATTAGAGTGCTTATTCGCTAATACAGCTCATAAAGATTATTGTACTCGTTTCAATAACGATTCCACACTAACTTTCTCTCTCAATAAGCAGGAGCGTTTCACCGTTATCAATGCAATAGAACATTCCACGAAGGCCGATTTTTTAACCCTAAACCCATATCTTAAAATATACATTTACAATAATAATAGAGTAGACACCCTTTGCATAGAAAATTCTCGCAACTACGTGCTCAATGCCAAACCAATGATATTTCCCGACACTACGCTACCCTCTTATCTCATAAGATTGTCTGTTAATAAGCGCACTGAATTATCTGCGCTCCTAAATAGAAATGCTTTTAATAGTTTCACTGCTTATGGAACATATTTACCCTTCTGGATTCCTGCATTCAAAGACTTGAAAGAATTATCTCTTTCCGGCGCAGCACCAATGGATTCTATTTTACCCACTCTGGCTAATTTTAAGCAACTTGAAAAGATCAATTTTAATCGGCAGAATATGAATGCAATTCAAATTGCTGCTGCTTTTCAAAATTTGAAACAAGCGCCTGTTACGTCTATCAAGCTCAGCATTGATAAAAGTGTATCACAACTCCCTGAAAATATTTGCCTGCTAAACAAACTAAAGGATATTACACTTTGGAACTGCGAAAATCTACATAGCCTACCTACCTGCTTAAATGATCTACCGGCACTTCAAATTCATATTATTTGCCCAAAAAGCGCAGTGACTCAACTTCAGCAATTACAACACGCTTACAAGCAATTAAATATTCAATTGGATACGTTTTCTGATTAAGCCTACGTTTGTGGATATGTTTTTTTGGAATCCGCTTGTTAACAATAGTATCTTGTCCCATCAAGGCCGTCATTCCGAACGCAAGAGAGGAATCTCCCGAGCCTATGCACTAAGTTTAATCAAGCTTAAACGCATAAAGTTCTTTGACATACTGTAAATCCTAATCTCAGTCGCAGACTTACGACTTATGACTATAATTCAAATGCGACATTTTGTAACCTTTTGGGTAATTCCTGGGTAGCAATATCACTTTTCATAAAAGCATAATAACACATGCTAGCAAGCCTTTCACGGCATCTTAGGTAAAAATGTATCAAAAGAAATTTTTTCAAAAAATGTTACATTCTTCTCATCCGCGAGCTTCTGCGCTTATAGAAAATTATGTGTCTGCGAGATCTGCGGGAAAATCATTGTTGCATTAGTCAGGTATAAAGCAAAAGATTTATACCCAATTATACCCTAAGCCAAATCGCTGGATGAAGCCACCACAAATACTTTCAACCAAAAATCGCAAAAACAGCAA
>Ga0207671_10002034_pt1 | contig 22208 bp, 22 predicted proteins | sample KBSC24metaG_FD_184352 | JGI IMG/M metagenome (GOLD analysis project Ga0207671, IMG submission 184352) | Corn rhizosphere microbial communities from Kellogg Biological Station, Michigan, USA - KBS C2-4 metaG (SPAdes) (version 2) | ecosystem: Host-associated > Plants > Roots > Rhizosphere > Soil... | reverse complement strand
CTAAATTTTTAATAAATATGGCTAAATCGCAAGCAACCTTCATGAAAAAACAGCTCGAAAAAAACAGGCAAAAAAAGAAAGAAGAAAAAGAACTGCGTAAACAGGAGCGTCAGCAAAACAGTGGCGGAAGCGATCTGGAAAGCATGATGGCTTATGTTAATGAATTTGGCGAGATCGTATCAACCCCACCCGAAAAAAAAGTATAAACTCCAATTTACAATTTATGTAGTGTAACACTATTGTTTACACTGCATAACCATTGTAATACATCCCTCCCTGATCATTCCATTTACATCATTCCTGCAAGCTGTGTTCTGTATGTGGAATAACTATCTGTAAATCAGATTATAAATATCATAAAGGGGCATTGAACCTTTTGACATTTAATTTGTCATAACTTATAACGATATTTATAAATGGCCATAAAATTAAAACTATACCTGCTTGTTGCAGGTATGATGGCTGCCTCATGCTCAGGCAACCATAGTAATACCGCTGATACCCTAAGTACGGGCGGCAAAAAGGATACAATATTGGCCAACCAGGCTGATGCGCCCATGGTTAATATGCAATACTGCTTTTACCATACCGATGGCAAACAGGCCGAAGATACCACCATGGTCAACATGTTGATCAACGGCAATAAGGTAACCGGAAAAATGAGCTGGCTCCCTAAAGAGAAAGACGCGCGTAAAGGAACTATCACAGGAACGCTTAGTGGCAATGCCATCAAAGCCGTATGGACATTTGCACAGGAAGGTTCAAAAGACACCATGAGTGTAGAGTTTCAGTTAAGAGGGAATGCCCTTGCTCAAAAGCCTTATAGTTATGATGCCAAAACTGGCAGGCAACAAACCAGCGCAGGCGCCGATTATAGTGTAATTTACAACATGAAAAATTGCACTAATTAAGCCGAATCATTACATTAGCTTAAAATAAATAATGAAGAAAAGAGAAACCAGTATACTATACCTTGTATTAGGTCTGTACACGCTGATGATCAGCTGGTATTATAATCATTCGCTGATATTGCTGTTGATACACTATTTGTTTTGGCCAATTTACCTGGTTTATGAATTATTGATCGGCCATTTGGCGAATGGTATGTGGAAAACCATCCCGCTTTCGTATTTTAATTAATACAGGCGTTTTGATATTGTCTTTATAAAAACCGGCCATCCTGGCTGGTTTTTTTTATGACCAGGCCGGAGATCTCCTAATTTGATGTTTAAAAAAAGAAGGAGCGGTATTGATTACCGCTCCTTCTTTTAATAGAACATATATCAGTTTTACACTTTTTCAACCACAACAGCTGTTCCATAGGCCAGCACTTCGGTAATGCCCTGCATCACCTCGTTGGCATCATAACGCATGTTGATAATACCATTGGCGCCTAACGCCTGTGCATGCTGTACTAAAAGCTGGAAAGCCTCTTCGCGGGCATTTTCACACAGCTCCACATAAATAGAAAGTCTGCCGCCAAAAAGTGATTGAAAGCCACCGGCAATATTACCCAAAGCGCTGCGGCTGCGTACGGTAATACCACGAACAACACCTAAATGTTTGGTGACGCGATAGCCCTCTAAAGAGGTACTGGTAGTAATAAGTGAAGTATCCATTTGTTTTTAATTATTGGTATTGATGTTTAGGTTAACCATTTAAACGGTTGCTATGTTTTATAATTAGATAGCACACACGCCATATAATTACAAATAATGCCCTTTTTATTTTACCGGTAGGTGCACAGATATGAGCTCTGTACTTCGGTTTTAACTTTGAATACCACATTTGCATCTACCTCAAATGTTTGTCCGGCGGTAAAGGATTGCCAGTTAGTTTCGCCGGGTAATAAAGCTTCTAGCCGGCCTTCAATAACGGTCATGGTTTCATGGCTCGATGTCCCAAATTCATACTCGCCTTTTTCAATAACACCAATAGTACTACGGCCCTGTGCGGTGGTATAAGCCAGCGACTTAACAGCGCCTTCAAAATATTCGTTTACGTTGATCATGCTTAAAAAATTTAGGGCCTAATATGCTTAATTAAAATCAATTGTTTTATAATTTACAAACTTCAATTACATGGTGCACTTACGCAGAATGTTAAAATATGTGAAAAAAGCAACTTCGGTTGTAATTATTACTTCGTAAAAAGCGTTATTTGCATAAAATTTATATATGAAGAAAACTCAACTATTGATGCTGTTACTTTTATCAGCTATATGTATTCAAAGCTGTAAAAAGGACGTAACTACTTCTGCTTCTACAACTTCCGACAAAATACTATCTGCTAATATTAACGGCGTCGCGTGGAATCCGGATACGGTAAGCGCTGCCATCACCTATAATGCTGCTGCTAAAACCAAGACTTTTACGGTGGTTGGTACCGCCACTCAGCAACGCGTAAGCATCAGTGTAGCCGTACCTAACGGCACAAATACCGCTGGTTTTCCGTTTGCTACCTATAAAGTTGACGCTACAAACAATGTTAAGCTGGCTTATTACACCCAGGCAACCGTCGGTGGAGATTTTACTCAAATAGGTGTTGTAGAACCCGGATCGGGATCTGTTATTACAACTGCTATTGATTCGGTTAAAAAGGTGATAACAGGTACTTACTCATTTACAGCCAAACAAGTTAATTACGACAATAGTGGCAATATCATATCTATCAACGTACAACAAATATTATCAGGTACATTCACTAATTTGCCTTATACCTTTGTAAGTAACTAAGAGGAGTTTTTTTATCTCATATTTAAGTTAAATCAGAAACACATATTCCGGGATTGCTGTCCCTCCATATTTAAAAAGCCCGCTGTGTATTTTCACAACGGGCTTTTTGCTTTATATTAATATTAACCTAAACCAAACTATTGACCAGGACGCGTTGGCGTTGGTGAAGGGCTTGGACTTGGTGTTGGTGAAGGACTTGGTGTAGGCGTAGGTGTTGGACTTGGCACCGGTGCAGGCGTTGGGTTAGGATTTGGTGTTGGCACAGGTGTCGGCGTTGGATTAGGGTTTGGTGTAGGAGCAGGTGTTGGCATAGGAGTAGGACTTGGATTGGTTGGATCCGTAGGTGCTGGTGTAGGATTTGGCGCCGGAGTTGGAGCTTTTGGCTCTTTTTTCTTCTTCTTTTTATCCGGGACTGTATCTGTAACCATAACGGTTTTCTTTATATTCAGTCCATTCGCTTTTTGCTGGTCGCCAGCTTTATGGTTACCGGCAAATACTACAGAAGCCACAAATGTGAGTGCAATAGCCGTAGCCGTTATTCTTGAATTTTTCATAATGTTTCTTTTTTAATTTAAAAAATTAACTAATATGATAACATGGGCGATTCTAAATAGTTTTAAGTAATTAAGAATTCGGGTTTTTAACTGTTGGTATGGAGGTGATTCTGGCTGTATATAATAGATCGAAGTTGCACGCCAATATTTAAAGTTAAATCATAAATAATTTAACGATTTCCCCAAAAATATCTGTATAATGCATTACTAAACCACTAACAATGCATAACAATTATGTACCCTCCCGGCAAAGCCCGGCGGCAGTTGTTAAAACTATGCAATTTGTACACGGCGCCTTACTGGCCGGGCAGGTGCTGTTTGCAGGTGTTGCCTATGCAACCGGTACCAAAACCATATATTTTAATGCCAGAGATACTAAGGATGTCTTTTTCTTTGTTGCTCCGTTGCTGGCTTTCGGCTGCATTATTGCGGGTTTCTTTTTATTTAAGCAAATCATCGCTCGCTTATCTGAAAAAAACGATCTGCAAAGTAAAGTGATTGGTTACCAGACTGCATTTATCACCAGAGCGGCTTTGTTAGAAGGGCCTTCACTTTTTAATATCGTAGCCTTTATGTTAAGCGGTAATTTGCTATACCTGTTTATATCAGTTGTTTTAATGCTTATTTTACTTCGGAGCAGGCCCACTGCTAACCGGATAGCAGATGACCTGCAACTGGGCTATGACAACAAAGCAGAACTTGGGGCCCAATAACCAATACAACCTATGGAAAAAACCGAGTTACAAAAAATGCTTGCCGGCGAACTTTATGATGCCAGTGATGTCGAACTGGTAGCAGGCCGGTCAAGGGCACGGAAATTATTTATGCAGTATAACGCTTTAAGTTATGACGATAAACCCGGTAAAACAGCCGTTTTAAAAGAATTGCTGGGTGGCTTTGAAAACCAGATCGATATTCAATCACCATTTTATTGCGACTATGGTTCCAATATTTTCGCCGGTGAAAACCTGTTCATGAACTTTAACTGTATCATATTGGATTGTGCCCGTGTAACCATCGGTGATAATGTGGCCATGGCGCCCAATGTGCAGCTTTATACCGCCTATCATCCCGTTATTGCAGCCGAACGCATCAAAGGCCCCGAGTACGCATCACCTATCACCATCGGGAATAATGTGTGGCTGGGCGGCGGGGTAATTGTGTGCCCTGGTGTAACCATTGGCGATAATACCACCATTGGTGCGGGCAGTGTGGTTACAAAAAACATACCCGCCAACGTTATAGCAGCAGGTAACCCCTGCCGGGTGATCAGGGAGCTGTAATTGGTTAAAAATTTCATTTTATAAATAAGGTCGTCTGTCTGCTTTTGCTTCGTTCCTCGCAATGACGTGCCATTTTGTGCCAATTTCGCTTAGTCATATGATAACTTCGCGAAATTTTAAGCTATAAACGATTAGTACTTTTATAAACCATTATAAATGCCCTTAATTGTTAAACACCTACACATCAACAATATGATGAAACGTACACTGCCTGCTTTATTGTTATTCTTCTCTTTCATATGTGCTGTAAACGCTCAGCCTGTACCAACTAATAGTGAAAAAGTTAAATGGTTTACCGATGCCCGTTTCGGTATGTTCATTCACTGGGGATTGTACAGTGCGGCTGAAGGGATCTGGGAGGGTGAACGACTTAGAAATGGAAATAATTATGCAGAATGGATCCGCTATCGCAACCGTATACCTGAAGCAGAATATGTGCAGTTAGCCAAACGCTTTGATTGGAATACAATAAACCCCGAACAATGGGTATTGCAGGCTAAAAAAGCAGGCATGAAATATATCCTCATTACGGCCAAACATCATGATGGCATAGCTATCTGGAACTCCAAAGTAAGCGATAACAATTTAAGTAAACTCAGCGGTACCAACAGGGATGTGCTTAAAGAGCTGGCTGCTGCCTGTAAAAAACATGGCATGAAGCTGGGTTTTTATTATTCGCATTGGTTGGATTGGGAGCATCCGAATGGCTGGGATCATAACCAGGAAATAACGGGACGCATTACCGATGAGCAATACAATAAATATTGGCAAGGCAAGGTTTTACCGCAACTGCGCGAACTGCTGACCAATTATGGCGACGTTGCTATGATCTGGTTTGATATGTGGGTAGATTATAAAACAACCATTGTAAAAAAAGAACAGCTTGACCAGGTTATTAAACTGATACATGAGTTACAGCCAAACTGCCTCATCAACTCCAGACTGGGCTTACCGGCAAATACCCCGGGTATTGATTTCGAAACCATGGGCGATAACCAGTTAGGTGCCGCTTATACCAATCATCCATGGGAAACATCCGGAACAATTGCCAACTCATGGGGTTACAACGCGCTGGAAAATGAGTATAAATCAACCAGTCAGTTACTGCAATCTTTAATAGGCAACGTTAGTCTCAACGGTGGATTCACCCTAAACATCGGTCCCCGGGCAGATGGTGCTATTCCGTATGAAGATCAAACTCGATTGAACGACATGGGTGCCTGGCTATCCAAAAACGGCGAATCTGTTTATGGCTGTACCGGGCTTCAATTACGACCAGATCAGCATGATTGGGGAAGAATAACGACAAAGAAACTGGCTGAAAAGCAGATGGTTTACCTCCAGGTATATAACTGGCCTTTGGACCGGATACTACGTTTAACCGGGATCCTGTCGAAACCCGAAAAAGCGGAGTTGATAACCGATGCAGGTAAAGTTAGCTTAAACTTTACGAAAACGGGCCCGTATACGCATATCCAATTGCCGGATGCTGCCGGAGATCATTTTGTATCCGTGATCGCGCTACAATATGCGCAACCACTAGAGCTCGACGAAAAGGCGGTAGCTGAATCGACATTTGGGGGATTAGCCCTAACCGGTGATAATGCTTCGGAAAAAACCTCAGCCTATAAAAAGATACCATTTGATGGCTTGCGTCCCGCTCATTTGATCATAGATAAAGATGGTTCGCTTAGCTGGCAGGTTTATGTACCTGCTGCTGGTTCTTATAACGCAGATATATCGTACCATAATAATTCAAAAGTAGCCACGCCGATAAAAATTACAGCCGGTGATCAAAATCTGTCGCAGCCATTAAAACCAACAGGCAAAGTGGTTGTAGAACCACATGATAGTTATACCGACGAGTTTGTGAACGATCGGGTGGGTACCTTCAATTTCCCTAAAGAAGGCTTTTATAAGATCACTTTAAAGGCGGATTCAAAAGAGCACGAAGAGTTATTATTGAACAGGATCTGGTTAAGTAAAAAGCCTTAAGGGGCCGTAGCCGTTATCAGGGCAGTACCTTCTTCGTCGATCTGCACGTGGCAATCGCTTACCGAGATGTGGTGTTTGAATTTGCCGACGGATTCGATCCAATCCCGGGAGGTAAAAACCGGCGCGTTAACCTGTACCGATTCAACCAATACTTCGTGGCCATCGAGAATGAGTCGCCAGCATTGATCCTGGCCATTGCTATCAGTATTGTAACGTATTTTAACCTGGCTGAATTGTTTATTCATGTTGTATAGCGAAAGGGGTTTTAAGCAGGAACGGTGAGGTATGTGGGCTTATTATCGCCGGCAATAAAGCATCGAAAATGTTACAGATAATTTTATGGTCGATGGTTTATAGTCGATAGTCCGTAGACCATGGATGAAAAACGTTGTTTTAACACTATGTCATTGCGAGGAGGGACGACGAAGCAATCTCATCGCGTTTAATATGCAAGGGAGGAGATTGCCACGCTATCGCTCGCAATGACATATTTTTATATAACCTTCAAAAAAGGCCTGTCAGTCTGAGCTTGTCGAAGACTCGCGCGCAGAGGCCCGCCCGCCATAGTTCCACATGCCTTACATCTCCTCCGAGCTTTGTAGCGACAGTATCTGTTTTTATCCTGAAATAGATTAAATTTATCGGTACAAATAAGCTGTTAATGACCAAACCACTACTGAAGATCTCCATCAGGATAGGCTTAATTACTGCCGTCGTCATTTTGTTGTATGAATTCACCAACCTGCTATTTGTCTACCATTATTTTAAATACGAATATTATTTAGCCGGTATAGCTATTATTGCCTTAATTACCGGTATCATCTTAACTAACAGGTATCATCGGCAACAAAGGGCCCACCTCGCGAACAGTAATCCGCTTGAGAGCCTAACAGCAAAGGAGCTTCATGTTTTGGAATTGCTCGCGGACGGCAAAAGTAATAAGGAGATCGCTTCGGCGAACTATATCGAAATAAGCACCGTAAAAACGCATATCAATAACCTGTTCTTTAAACTTAGCGTCAAGAACAGAAAAGACGCCGCAAAGCTTTACCAACAGTACCTCGAAAACCCAAAATCAACCTTTTCTCCACCCTCTGGGATTTGATTTTTATACATTAACCATTCACTTTTGCAACATGAACAACAAGTATCCCTGGAAACAGGCCATTATTACCGGGCTCATTGTTGGCATTTTTGCCATTGGTTCTTTTACCGTAGCGGATAGCCTCAACAAACATTTGGCATGGGGTGTCAATAGCACCACCATCCGTGGCCTTACTGGTCTGCTTACTTTAATCATTTTGGGCATCGGTATTTACACCGGGATGCATAGTATTAAAAGAAGCAACAGCGGGAAACTGACTTATGGTAAGGCCTTATTAGCTGGTTTCATTATTGCTTTAACCACAGGTATTATTACCGCGTTGGTAGGGTTGATCTATTGCAATTATATCAATCCGGGTTATGCAGCCTACATGTTGTCTGAAAGTGGGAAAGCGATGATAGCTGATGGGAAAAGTTCGGCCGAAATTGCAGCAAGTATGCCAGGCTTAAGACAACAATGGACAATCAGCGGACAAATGCTGCAGGCATTAGTAGGCCAAACGGTTTCCGGAACACTGATCGCATTGATCATGGCTTTATTTGTTAAAAGCAAAAAATAATTAAACGATGAAATACTTACTGACAATTATTATCTGCCTGTTTACAGTCTGTGCATTTGCGCAGCAAAAGCAAAACCAGTTTGTCTTGATTATCCGCTCCAAGGCCGATATCAAAGCATCTCCCGAAATTATCAAAACGAACATCCAGCATTGGACAGCCTGGATGACTGATTTAGGTAAGAGTGGTAAGATCTCTGGTGGATACCGTTTCCCTGTTGAAGGCACAACATTAACCGGAGCAGATAAACCCATTAAAACAACAGCCTACATAGCCAATGGCGAACTGGTCAGTTCATTTTTAATCATCAACGCTGCCGATTTGAGTGAAGCCAAACAAATCGCGGCTAAATGCCCTGTTTTTGAATTAGATGGCAGTGTAGAGATCAGGCCAATACAAAACACCGCAAACTGATCGCTAAAAAAGGCAGGCCCCGTAAGTCTGAGCTTGTCGAAGACTTGTGCGCAGAGGCCTGCCCACCATGGTTCAATAGGCTCACTATGCTGATCAAAAGCCAAAGCCCAGTGCGATTCCTTCCCTTGGGAAGGGGAGGAAGGGGTTTATGGAACAGGATGATCATCGTATGAATAAGCCTCCGCCAGTTCAAGCGTTCCTCGCTTGATGCACCGTGTCTGCAATGAGTGGTGCCGTTTTTTTAGCACCACTTTTCAGCATCTTTAACTCGGCTACTATAATAAAACTCACGATCACCAGGAAACCCCAGGAACTTATTTTTTGATAATTTACCATGGCCCAGCCATGATGTTGATAGGCATATTTCCAGGCGCCAAGGAGGGTAGCCACGTTTTCGGCCAGCCAGATAAAAAAACCGATGAGGAGGAACGAAAGTATAGTGGGCATGCGGTACAATTTGCCCTTCAGATCAAATATCACTACAGATCGCAAGAAAAAGTACAGGATGAGCAAACCGATAAGGTATCGCACGTCATAGAAAAACTTATTGGTAAAAAAATTCAGGTAAATAAGGGCGCCGATAATGCGTGCGGTACGATGGTGTGGCCAATTGATGATCCGGAGTTTTAATCGCCGCCAGGCCTGGCACAGATAGCTGGCTACGCTGGCATACATAAAACCGCTGTACAAAGGCACCCCAAAAACTTTGGTATAAGCAAACTCCGGATAGGCCCAGGAACCGTAATGCACTTTAAACAGCTCCATCCCCAAGCCTAAAAGGTGGAATACACAGATCACCAGTACCTCATCTTTGGTTTCAATTTTGGTGTAGTACATGGCCGCCTGGATCAACAGGCAGGATATCAGCATAAAATCATACCGGGGAATAAACACCTTAAATAAATGCGAAATAGCCAGCATCGTAAAAACCAATGCCGGGAACAGGCAGGATAAGGCCTCTTGCTTCACGAATGTAAAAAAGTGGCTTGTTTTCATTTTTTTAGTTTTCAGTTCTGAGTAGTGAGTTTTGAGTTTTTTGATGAAATGGAAATTCTGACTAAAGATTTTCAACTTAGTACTCAAGACTCATTACTCAAAACTTCGGACTCAAGACTTAAAATTTGCGATTTATAGGCTGCCGGTAACAGCGCGTCGCGTAGAAACGCGCTCAGTTTTACCAGTTTTAAAAATTTGTACCCCCATAATACAGGCCGCAACCAGGACACCGTGTTTAGGTGGAGACGGTCACGCACCTCGGGTGGTACCACCAGTAATTGAGCCTGTTTTAATACCTGGTAGCGCGTTGCACCCAGATGCCGGCGATATTGATGGTACAAGTCGACTGTTAAGTCGCCGTGAACCAGGTTTTGTTGTAGATGCTGGTGGCGCATGTCCAGGTATTCCGAATAGGTGGCGGGCAAACCTGTAAGCTGCATACGGGTACCCACACGTTTAAATACGGCAAAAGTCTGGGCTTTCTCTAACAAAGTAAGCCGCCGCTCCAGCAGTTCATAAGAGCTGATAGAAAGATCGATAAGCAGGAACAGTACATCACGATAAGCCCAATCGGGTATTTGAGCACCCCGACTGGTTTCGACACCCTGGTGAATGGCGGTGATCCTGTCAATAGCCTTTAGGGCCGCCTCGCGCTCCGAAAAAATGATCTGCCGGGAATAAGCCACCGTAGAGAATAAGCGCCCCAGCGGATCAGCAGGGAGCTTCCCGGTATAATAAAGCCAGTCTACCGCTTTGTTCAGGGCAAACTCGGCTGCCGCCCCCGCGAAAATAAACAGGATGGTATCGGCCTTGCCCCATATCTTTCGCACTATAGAGTGCTCATCTACAAAATATTCCATAATTTATTTTTTCTGGTTCCTGATCGTCTGCACAGCTCCCACTTGGTCACCCCTAAACTGTTCTATCCTAATAATGAGCACAAAAGCACAGGTATAGCACAGCATATCCATCCATGAAAAGGAACTGCCTAATATCAAGGTGATCGCTTTTGAGTTTTGCAGACCCAGTAACCGGGTTAAATGAAAATATTGCGAAATCTCTATCGCATAAGCCACCAGCAATGCCCATGAAGCGGCTTTGAATGCCGGTATATAAAAAAAGCTTTTGATAAGGCAGTAAAGAAATAATACGGCCAGGAAATCGCCGCCAAACGGCCTGATGATGCTATCATGTACGTACCGGGCAATCAAAACCTCCAGCAAAAAAAGCAGCAGGGCAGGGGTGAAATATTGGTATGATTTTATCATTTAAAAGTACTTTGTATTTCAAAGTAATAAATAAAAATTTACATTTCCAAATGAAGGCAGGAGCAGGGTAGTATAACCGGAAATTAAGGATTGGATTTACACCCAAATTTTCATATATTTGAGTAAACGACAGCCCGGTTTTTCTGATCAAAAAGGAAAATCGGGCTGTTTTATTAAGGATAAAATCAAGCCATAAACGGGTTGTTTTTAGTTTAGTTATTTGATGATCAGATATTTAATACTTTTTAAAGCTTTCAAAACCCATCAAAAATTTGTTAAAAAGTGTTAAAATCGATGGTTTTGAACGAGTTTTCGGCAGTTTTTGAGCCATTTTAGCCTTCTTTTTGAGCAAAAAATTGTTAAAATTTAAGGTTTAAAAAGTTTTATTTAGTATCAAGTAGCGAGTATCACGAGAATTAGTTTGATCTTATTTCTTCCGTCAAAAATCTTGATACCGGGTACTTGATACCTGTTACTTGGGTAAGAGGGATAGCTAAATATTAATGCTCCTGGTTTTTTGAGGTGGATCTTGTTTGTCGTTAATAGTGGTATAAAATATAGACGAGGGTAAAACGATCTCGGGGTACCGATCATAAAAGTAGGCTTTTTGTGAGGATAACCTAAAAGCGTCGCAAACCCTGTTGCTAAATGTTTTAACCTGTATCAGCTCGTTACCGCGCCGTATGTTGATGATCTGCTGCGGCCGACTGTTTACCTGGTAGCTGTAGTTTAGCTCTATCGAGTCGAAATAAATGTCCTCTTCGGTTCCGAATTGATATACTTCCAGGGCATGAGCTACTTTTTGATTTCGTTTTTTGACAATAAGATAAATACCACCGGCAATTAAAATAAGCATGGTTATGGAGGCCATAATACCTGCAAAAGCTAATACAACAATACTTAAAGGGAGGCCAAAAGCCAGTATGAATATAATACCGATAGGAAAGCCGGTTTTATAAAAAAGCTTGATCCGGCTGCTTTGTTCGTCGCTCAGTAATCTTAAATTGCTCATCAGGTAAATTTTAGCTTAAACACTATTCGGAAAAAGTTGTTTGTGACCGGTGGCGCAACTCCAACCAAAAAATGTTTAAGAGTTTTTATAAAAATGTTTTGTACCAGCAACCCCGGATACCATATTTATCATATATCTGTTTGTAAATCAATTAGTAATAATAAAAATAAAAAACTGTAACATTGACATTAAATATTTTTTAATTTCAATAATTTTTTTTATTTTAGTATTTCGGTAAAACCTAAAATGAACGTTATTACTTATAAATGCAGTAAAGCCTTGTGGCTTGTAGGTATCATTATACCTTTTGCTATAGCGTTTATATGTGTTGCATACATTAATAACCATAACTGGCCGGGTGTTTTACCGGTAATAACTATTCTTAGTGCTATTGCCGTTTATTATTGCAGGCAATGTTTTACTTACGATCTGAAAGATAAAGCCGCTCTGCAACTTGATCATGAAAAACTGATCTATCATATTGAAAATAAGGTTGTTTACTGGAAAGATGTAACAGACATCAGCTGCGGGAAAATGCGTGGACAGGGCCTGTCTATCTTTTTTACCGTAAAAGGAGAGGGTATCAGGAACAGTTGTATCTGCGTATCCACCGATTTGATAGAGGGAAATGACAAGGAAATTTATAATGATATTATAGAGCGCTACATCAAGGCCAAAATTAAAACAATGTCACTTTTTTCTGATCAGGAAGCTTTGATCCAAACAGATAGACTTTAACTGGAAATATATTTGTTTTTAACGTTACAAAATTTCATTCAACTTAATTTATAATCTATTGTTTTTAAGTAAATTAAGCTTTAAGTTAATTAAAATTAATATAATAGATTGTTAATATTATAGCTTATTTTTAAAGGAACCCAAACCTTTAAAATAATGAAATTTTACTTACCACTGATTGCAGTAGTGTTGTTGATTCCCAACATAACCTATGCGCAAGATCCAATCCCGGCAAAAATATCAGGTTATTCTTCATTCGTAGCAACAAATGATATAGTTGTTCATCCTTTTATGGGGAATACAAATACAGTTAATTCAACAAAGGATGTTGATTACAGTATTCATTTTACACTAAAACGAAATACTAAATTCTACATTATCAGGCAAGTTGATTCAAATTCAGCTGTGTTAGGTTATGTAGTTAAAGTATGGAATTATAAAAATAATAAAAAATCCAAAGGTAATACAGCTAATCGCTCAACCAACGGAGGAAAGGATGGGAAAAGATCGGAAGGCAATACTCCCCCAGATCCGGAGGAGTTAAATAATTTACGAAAAAGCATTGCTCACCAGGACTCAATCCTTAAATTAGCAAAAGCCAGTCTTGCAAAAGATAGTCTTGCTTTACTGTCCATACAAAATAAACTGACGGGTGCTCAAACTGCTTTACAAAACTCGTCTAAAAAATTTTTATCCAGTGGTTTAACTATTGATGCAAAGGGAGTATTTCCTTTGGTTAAATCAGAAAAAGGCAAGTTAGTGGTATCAAAAGAGGTGATTGGGTTTATGGATGCCCAATCTGAGCTAAAAGAAAAACTGTTATCAGGAGAAACCGTAGCTGACTCATTAAGGGCCAGATTGCTTGATGCGGGCGGTAAGCTTCCTCCTTTGCAAGGTTCAGCATTTGAACAAAACAGGTCTGAATATCTAAAAGCAAAAAATAATCTGGATAAAATTCAGGCATCGCTTAAAATGCAAACAACTGAGGTGCAAAAAAAGAAAGAAGCTCTAAATCCTTTGTTTGAAGTGTTAAAGAATGCATTGACCGGCTTGAGGAAGGCTGAAAGCCAAAATGATAGCGATAATGTTGATGATTATACAAAAACAAAGGAGCAAAGAGGAGAGGTGATGAAAGCACCCAATGATCCAACAAGTCCTTATGCCACCTTTGATGAATTGGCCTATGTTTCTTCATGGGCAAACGGATGGAAGTTTTTTATCCCGGCTAATGTTTTCTCTTTGTATTGCGTTTCTATATATCCCAGTTCTGATAAGTTTACCTGGGGGTTTCTTACGATGCCTTTAAAACTTCGGTTTGACAATAAAAATAAAGAAACAGGGTTACCTGCAGGACATTTTGGATTTGAACAGAATTTAAATTTCGGGGTTTCTTTTGGTGGCAAGCACCAGTTTGTGAGTACCAACGATATATCACTTAATTATTTATTGGGGGTATCTGTGGTTAATGTCCCTCTTAATAACGCCACAGATGGTAATCCGGCTACATCAGCTCAGGCGGTTTCTCTTTCGGCCGGGCTTATGTTTCAATATGATAAATTCCAAATAGGCGCATTTTTAGGCAAAGATTTTACCAGTGAGCACGCAAAAGACTTTCTTTATCAAGGGAAAACCTGGCTGGGCATCGCTGTTGGAGTGAGTTTGTTTGGCGAGGGTAAAACAACGGCAGATACCGAAAAGCAGAATCAATAATAATCTATCAGATAGCTATAGTATATATAATGTCTGCGGTAGCTATTTATTGTTTCTGGTCTTTTTATCCATAATGTATAGTATTAAAATCATCATTTGATTTCACGATTTAATGATGCTTTCCACAAAGCTGTAACTTTTCCACAATCCCGTAAATGCGCAGTCAATGCATTAACTTTACCCGATTAACAAAAGGAGTAACCGCTTGGCTAAAGACACTACCAAAGAAACCCCCTTAATGCAGCAATACAATGCCATAAAGGCTAAGTATCCCGGTGCCTTGCTGCTATTTCGTGTGGGCGATTTTTACGAAACCTTTGGCGAAGATGCCATTAAAGCCTCAGGCATATTAGGCATTGTACTTACCCGTCGTGGTAATGGTGTTGGTACCCATATTGAATTGGCCGGCTTCCCGCATCATTCGCTGGAAACTTATCTGCCCAAATTGGTTAGGGCAGGACAGCGTGTAGCCATCTGCGATCAGTTGGAAGATCCCAAGACCACCAAAACCATTGTTAAACGCGGGGTTACCGAACTGGTTACCCCGGGTGTGGCTACCAATGATAACATACTGCACCAGAAGACCAATAATTATCTGGCATCGCTGCATTTTGAAAAAAATACCATAGGCATCGCCCTCATTGATATTTCGACAGGTGAGTTTATGACCGCGCAAGGTAACAGCGATTATATCGATAAGCTGTTACAAAGTTTTTCGCCCAGCGAGGTGATCTATCCCAAAAGCCGTTCGCGCGAATTTAAGGATACCTATGGCGACCGCTTTTATACCTACGCGCTTGATGAATGGCCCTACAGCGGCGACTATGCCAATGAAACACTGCTGAAGCATTTCGGCGTAAAATCGCTCAAGGGCTTTGGTATCGATAAGCTTAACCTGGGTATCATTGCCGCGGGGGTGGCTATCCACTATCTCAACGAGACCGAACACCGCAACCTGCAGCATATATCGTCGATATCGCGTATTGAAGAAGACAGGTACCTGTGGCTCGATAGGTTCAGCATCCGTAACCTGGAACTGATTGGCTCGGCTAATGAGAACGCCAAAACCCTGGTTGATGTGCTTGATCAAACCAGCTCACCCATGGGCGCACGTTTACTTCGTCGCTGGATAGTGATGCCGCTAAAAGAAATAAAACCCATCAACGACCGCCTGGGCGTAGTAGAATACCTGATAGCCCAGGAAGAACTTCGCGAAGAGTTGCAGCAATACATCCGTCAGATAGGCGACCTGGAAAGGCTCATTTCAAAAATTGGCTTGCAAAAGGCCAATCCGCGGGAGGTATGCCAGCTTAAAAAAGCATTGATGGCTATCGGTGCTATCAAAAAAATAGCCGAAACATCCGAGAGCCAGCCGCTAAGGGCCATTGGTGAACAGCTTAACCCTTGTGTGCTTATTTGCGAAAAAATAGAAAAAGAGTTACACCCTGAGCCCCCGGTAATGATCGTAAAAGGATCGGTAATGAACGAGGGGATCAACGAGGAGTTGGACAGGTTGCGCAAGATCGCCTTTGGAGGTAAGGGCTACCTGCTGGAGATCCAAAAGCGCGAAGCGGAGGCAACCGGCATACCATCGCTTAAAGTGTCGTTCAATAATGTATTTGGATATTACCTGGAAGTTACGCACAGTCATCGTGATAAAGTGCCATCAGAGTGGATCCGTAAGCAGACCTTGGTGAATGCCGAGCGTTATATCACCCCTGAACTAAAAGAATACGAAGAACAGATATTAGGTGCCGAAGAAAAGATACTGGCGTTGGAAACCCGTTTGTATAACGATCTGCTATACGCCCTTGCCGAATATATTAAGCCCATACAGCTTAATGCCCAGCTGATAGCCCGTTTGGATGTGCTGCTTAACTTTGCTACTATATCTATCAAAAATTACTATGTAAAGCCCGAAATGAGCGAAAGCCGGGAGTTGGACATCAAAGGTGGCCGTCACCCGGTGATTGAGAAGAACCTGCCGCTGGGTGAATCATACATCACCAACGATGTTTATTTAGATTCGGAATCTCAGCAGATTATTATCATTACGGGCCCCAACATGGCTGGTAAATCGGCCTTGTTAAGGCAAACCGGCTTGATTGTACTGATGGCCCAGATGGGTTGTTTTGTGCCAGCCAAATCTGCTTCGATTGGTTTAGTGGATAAGATATTTACCAGGGTAGGCGCTTCGGATAACCTTTCATCGGGCGAATCGACCTTTATGGTGGAAATGAATGAGACGGCCAGTATTTTGAATAACCTGTCGGACCGTAGCCTGATCCTGTTGGATGAGATCGGTCGCGGTACTTCAACATATGATGGTATTTCCATCGCCTGGTCAATTGCCGAATACCTACATAATCATCCATCAGCCAAAGCCAAAACGCTGTTTGCCACCCACTATCATGAGCTGAACGAGCTGAGCAATAGCTTTAACCGCATCAAGAATTTTAATGTGTCGGTAAAAGAGGTTGGTCATCAGATCATATTCCTGCGTAAGCTGGTGCCGGGCGGTAGCGAGCATAGTTTTGGTATTCACGTAGCCAAACTGGCGGGTATGCCACCAAAAGTATTGAGCCGCGCTAACGAGATCCTGAAAAAACTGGAAAATGAGCGTACAGGTGGCGAGCATATTAAGGAGAGCATCCGTAAAGTACAAAAACAGGCTGTACAGATGCAAATGTTCTCGATTGATGATCCGGTACTGGTCAAGATCCGTGATACCCTGAATAACCTCGATGTAAATACCCTTACTCCGGTTGAAGCCTTGATGAAGCTGGATGAGATACAGCGGGTAATAAAAAGTTAGGATAGATGTGCAAATTTCAGATGTGCAGATGATAACAGACTTACGAAGTTTTTAAAACTTCGTAAGTCTTGTCAAATTATGCAAACACCACCATCCGTTCCGGATAGCGGCTGGCGTAATTGGATACGATATTCTTGATATAGTCATTACCCGGATATGGGGTCAGGTAATTTTTGAGCTGCTGGATATTATCGGCATCAAAATAATGGGAGATATAGCCCATACCATAAAACTGGCCTTTCTCCACCAATATACAGCTATGTTCATCGCCGGTACGCCCTTCATCGCGGATGGCATAAGTGGGTAGGGCTTGCTTTAATTGGTCTATGGCGGTATTTACTTTGCGGTTGTAGTCATCCACGGTCTCCACACCTTCGCAGGCACAGGAACTACCGGCAACGCTGGTGCACAGGTCCTGGTTCTTTTGAATAAAGCACAATTTAGGGCAAAGCTCAAAACTTTCGATCAGTTTGTTGAGCAGGTTGTAACCATCGAGCAGGGAATTGCAGGTATATATCGGGTCGCTGTATTTGCGGTATTTATCTACCGCGAGGCGCATATAGCCACGCTGATCTTCAAAAGCATAAAGGCAGTAGGCATTCTCAAAGCGTTTCAGGGAGCGGTTGTATTTGGGCCACAGGCGCTTGATCTCGATGGCTTCCAATACGAAAGCGATCAGTTCGGTACCGCAAACCTGGAACGTTACCTGGTGTATATTGCGCAAAAATTCCTGTCGCTGCAAGCCCGGGTTATTACCGGTGAAATGACTGCTTACCCGCTTCTTCAGGCTTTTAGCTTTACCTACATAGATCACTTTACCCTTTTGATCATGAAAGTAATATACACCTGGCATATAAGGCAATTGGTCAATATCTTTTTTGGGAAGATTAGGAGGGAGCAATTGTTCTTTGGATCCCTGCTTCAATGCTCCTTTGATGTGACCTTCGGTATCGCTGTTCAGGAGCAGGGTAAACAGTTCGGCTGTGGCCTCTGCATCACCTCCGGCACGGTGGCGGCTTTCGTTATCAATACCCAGGTGTTTGCATAAGCGCCCGAGACTATAAGAAGGCAGTCCGGGTAATATTTTACGACCCAGGCGTACGGTACATAGTTTATTACACTGCAGATCGTAACCGGCCGTGGCCAGATGGTAGCGTACAAATGAATAATCGAAATTAACGTTATGCGCAACAAATATTTTGCCGTGGATAAGGTGGTAAACATCAGCCGCCACATCTTCAAAGGGGGGGGCTTGCTGTACCATTTCATTAGTGATACCGGTTAGCGCACTGATATAAACCGGGATCTCCCTAAGCGGGTTTACCAATGACTGGAAACGCTTAACTACCTTTTTACCATCATGTATGCATATGGCAATCTCGGTAATGCCATTGGCGCTGGCATGGCCTCCTGTAGTTTCGATATCGACAATTGCATACATAGTTCAAATGTAATATATTTTGCTAATTATCTTAGTGTTTTTTTATTTTAAGGAAGATTAAAAAATGCGTCATTGCGAGGTACGAAGCAATCTCTAAGCTATACAGAGTGAACTTTTATGGTTGACCTACCTGCGTAGAGATTGCTTCGTACCTCGCAATGACGCGTTAATATAAAAAGCCCTGAAAGATTCATCTTTCAGGGCTTTTTTTGTTGTCTTTTGTCTTTCAGTCCTTTTATCCCAAAGTCTAAAAGTCCTAAAGTCAAAAAAAACTATTTCTTCTTAGGCTGTACTTGTTGCTGGCGCATCATTTCTTCCATGCGAGCTCCAAAGCCTGATTTCTTTTTCTTTTCTTCAGGCTTCTTTTTATTCTCCTGGATCTGGGCGTGGATCTTTTTATCATCAACCATGAATTTGATCAGGTATTGCTGTAAAAAGGTAAGCATGTTGGCCAGGAAGTAGTAATAGTTCAAACCGGCAGGATAGCTATTCAGGGTAACCAGGAATACGATAGGGGTGATGTAACCGATGTATTTCATCTGGCCTGTAGCACCTGATATCTGGTTGTTAAAATAAGTATAGATCAGGGTTGATATGGTCATCAGCAAACACATTAAGCTGATGTGGCTTATTCCACCCAATATGGCTATCGGAGCAAAAGTGATCACCGAGTCGTAGGTCGATAGGTCATGCATCCATAAAAAGCTTTCGCCACGGAGTTCAAATAAGCTTGGGAAAAAGCGGAAGAACGCGATCACTATCGGCATTTGGATCAATAACGGTAAACAACCACCCAATGGATTTACACCGGCCTTTTTGTACAGCTTTAAATATTCCTGTTGTAAAAGGGTCGGGTTATCTTCACCAACTTTAGTTTTGATCTCATCCATCTCAGGCTTCAGCACCCGCATTTTTGCCATTGACAGGTATGATTTGTAAGTAAGCGGCGACAATACTAATTTAAGCAGGATGGTTAAGGCCAGAATGATCAGACCATAGCTCCAGTTAAACTGGTTAAGGAAGTTAAATACTGGCAATACTGCAAACTGGTTGATGTATTTTAAAGGTCCCCAACCCAGGTTAACCAGCTTTTGCAGATCAGATCCCTGTGCTTTTAAGGTTGAATAGCGGTTCGGGCCGAAGTAAAATTCCATCGGTACACTACCGTCGGCACTACGTGCGATGGTCAGGTCGGCTTTCATTTGCTTAACATCAGTAGTATCAGCCACATCCGTTGATACGCTTATGTTTGAACGGCTGATGTTATTTTTAACCAGTAAGGCGTTTGAAAAGAAGTGTTGTTTAAATGCAACCCAAGCCATTTTCTTATCGCTGATGTCTTTCTGGTCATCTTTGGTCTCGCTCAGATAATCAACCTGACCTTCAGTATTAAAATAGTAAACAGTTGAATACTGACGCTCCTGCTTCATGTCCTTTTCCTGTTTGTGCAGACTGGCTGCCCAGTTCAGGTTAATGTTGCCGCTGTTGTTGATAACACCGTCAAGTCCTGTTGGCTTAATGGTTAAGCCCAGTTTGTAACCTGTGCCTTTTAAGCTGTATATATAATCAATATATTGGGTAGGGCTATAGCTTAAACGCAGGGTAACCGAAGCTGAATCTTTTTCGGCAACTTTAAGTTCGGGGGCGCTTGGTGTAAAGTAATAATTGTCGGTATTTATAGGCGTATTACCGGCAGTAAAATTTAACCCAAAATGATTTTGAGCGCCGCTGAAAAGTATAAGCGGTTTTTTGTCAAAGGTTTTAAAGTTTTTAAGCTCCACAGAAGCAACTTTACCGCCGCGTGTGCTCAGTTTTACTAATAAGTCCTTGTTTTCTAAGGTTACCACTTTTTCGCTGCCTACAGAGGCCGCGCCAAAAGGGCTTTTTAATAGGGCAGAATCAACTACCTGGGCCTTGCTGGTGTCTGTTTTAGCTGATGTTGAAGTCGGGGCCGTTTTTGCTTTAGCTAAACCCTTTCTTATAGAATCCTGCTGCTGTACCAGTCGTTCTTTTTTAAGTTCGGCATCAGACGGCTTCAGAAAGTAAATTGAGCCGGCTATGATTGCCATGATCAGGAATAATCCTGTAAATGTATTTTTATCCATTATCTATTGTATCGAATGATCAGTTTTTTATCAGTTATTGATCATCACTGTTAAATTTTCGTCTTTGTTGCTTATACCGATGCCGCTTTGTACACTATATATTGCTTAGAGTTATCATCAGTAGGTATGTTACGATGCCCTGGCTCAATTATATAGTATATTCAAACGCGTCCAGACATTATAAATATCTGTATTTACTTCTTGCGGGCATAAGCCAGCGAAGCGGCGACAAAGTTAATAAAAAGTGGATGCGGATTAGCAACTGTTGATTTTAATTCGGGATGAAATTGCGCGCCCACGAAAAATGGGTGATTTTTCAGCTCTACAACCTCTACCAAACCATTATCAGGATTGATACCAGATGGTGTTAAACCGGCTGTTTCATATTGTTTAAGAAACTCGTTATTAAACTCATAACGATGTCTGTGACGCTCAGAAATGCGGGTTTTTCCGTATATAGCAGCGGCTTTGCTTCCTTTTTTTAGCTCGCAAGCATAAGCACCCAGGCGCATGGTACCACCTTTATTGGTTATATTTTTCTGATCTTCCATCATACCGATCACCGGGTATGGAGTTTCAGGGTTCATTTCGGTACTATTGGCGTTATCCAGGCCTAAAACATTGCGGCCAAATTCTACAACGGCACATTGCATACCTAAACAGATGCCAAAGAACGGGATATTATTTTCGCGTACATGGCGTATGGCTTGTATCTTTCCTTCAAAACCACGCTCGCCAAAACCAGGGGCAACCAGTACGCCGTGCATGCCTTTTAGTTTTTCGATGGCGTTTTCGGGCGTTAATTGCTCAGATGGGATATATTCAACCCTAACTTTACACTCCATTTTGGCACCAGCATGTATAAATGCTTCGCTGATAGACTTATAAGCATCCGGAAGCTCAACATATTTACCTACCAAGGCAATGCGAACATCGGCAGTAGGGTTTTTTAAACGGCCCAGGAAATCTTTCCAGCTTTCCAGGTCGGGTTCATTTTTGTGGGCTAATTTTAATTTAGTAAGTACAGTTTTATCTAATTGCTCTTTCAGCATTAGTAAAGGCACATCGTAGATGGTTGATGCATCGATCGACTCGATTACCGCATTGATGTTCACATTACAGAACAGGGCTATTTTTTTACGAATATCATTGGTAAGCGGGTGTTCGGTACGGCAAACCAGTATATCGGGCTGTATACCATACTCCAGCAGCATTTTTACAGAGTGCTGGGTAGGTTTGGTCTTTAATTCACCTGCAGCAGCCAGGAAAGGCACTAATGTTAAATGGATAACCAAAGAGTTTCCTGAACCATTTTCCCACCTAAACTGGCGTACTGCCTCAATGTATGGTAGCGACTCAATATCGCCTACGGTACCACCCAACTCGGTGATCACAATATCGTACTCGCCGTTTTCGCCCAGTATGCGGAAATTTCTTTTGATCTCATCGGTAATGTGGGGTACAACCTGTACGGTTTTAC
>Ga0207671_10002033_pt1 | contig 22218 bp, 25 predicted proteins | sample KBSC24metaG_FD_184352 | JGI IMG/M metagenome (GOLD analysis project Ga0207671, IMG submission 184352) | Corn rhizosphere microbial communities from Kellogg Biological Station, Michigan, USA - KBS C2-4 metaG (SPAdes) (version 2) | ecosystem: Host-associated > Plants > Roots > Rhizosphere > Soil... | reverse complement strand
CCGGCCCCACGGTCGGCGCGAGGCCGGCCATGAAGAAGGCCGTGGCGAAGATCGCGAAGATGAGTGCGCCCCACGGGCCCATGGATACCGCCTTCCGATTCGATGCCCTGTCCTAATGACGTCGCGCCGAAGGCGGAAGGCGGACACGATTTTCGTCATCCCGGCGAAAGCCGGGATCTCGATCGGGTGACGCGCGGCGCCGCCCCGGAAAGACCCCCGCTTTCGCCGGGGTGACGAAGGAAGCGGGTGGTCAGATCAAACTCACCTGGCCACCGGCATGCCGTTCCAGCCGGCTGGCGAGCTCCAGCTCCAGCAGCACGGTCTGCACGATCGCGGGCGCGCGGCCCGACTGGCGGACGATCTCGTCCACCGGCGTCGGCACCGGGCCGAGCAATGCCGTCACGGCGTCGCGATCCCCCTCCTCCGCATCGCCATGCACCGGCGCGGCGTAGGGAGAGGCCGGCTCGCTCACCATGCGGGGGTCGATCGGGCGGAGCATCTCCAGCACGTCCTCGGCGGTCTGGATCAGGGTGGCGCCCTCGCGGATCAGCAGGTTGCAACCCTGCGCGCGCGGATCGAGCGGCGAACCCGGCACCGCCAGCACCTCGCGCCCATAATCTCCGGCATAGCGCGCCGTGATCAGCGAGCCGGACTTGGGCGCCGCCTCCACCACCAGCACCGCCTGGGCGAGGCCGGCGATGATCCGGTTGCGATAGGGGAAGTGGCGGGCGCGCGGCTCGATGCCGGGCGGCTGCTCGGCGATCAGCAGGCCCTCGCTCGCGATCCGCTCCTGCAAGGCGGCATTTTCGGGCGGATAGGCGACGTCGATCCCGCCCGCGATCACCGCGACGGTGCCGGCCTCGATCGATCCCTGGTGCGCCGCCGTATCGATGCCCCGCGCCAGCCCCGAGGCGACGGAGACGCCCTGCGCGCCGAGGTCCGCCGCGATGCCGCGCGCGAAGCGGCACGCCGAGGCGGAGGCGTTGCGCGCGCCCACCATCCCCACCACCGGCCGGTCCAGCAATGCGCGCCGGCCCCGCACGATCAGGGCCGGCGGCGCCGTCGGAATCGCGGCGAGCATGGCCGGATAACCCGACAGGCCGAGGAACAGATAGCGGGCGCCGACGGCCTCCACCGCCTCCACCTCGCGCTCGATCGCGCCGGGGAGCGGCACGACGGGCGGCTTGCCCCCGCCCCGGCGCGCCAGATCGGGGATCGCCTCCAGCGCGGCGGCGGCCGTGCCGAAGCGGGCGAGGAGCTGGCCATAGGTCACCGGGCCGACGCTCGGCGTGCGCATCAGGCGAAGGCGCGCGATCCGATCCTCGCGATCGACGCGCGGCGCGGTGCCGAGCCCCTCCGCGGCGGGATCAACGACGTCGATCCCCCCATGCATGGGTTCAGCCCTTGCTGCCGAAGCGGGGCTCGGTGCCGTCCAGCAATCGCTCGACATTGGCGCGGTGCTTCCACAGCACGATCAGCGCCAGCAGCAGGAAGGTCAGGGTCAGGTCGGACCGGTCGGGCGAGATCAGGGCGGCGCTCACCGGCGTCGCGATCGCCGCCGTCATGCCGCCGACCGAGCTGTGCCGGGTCAGGAAGAAGGCGAGCAGCCAGATCACCGCGAAGGCCACGCCGCACGGCCAGTAGAGCGCCAGCGCGATGCCCAGGAAGGTCGCCACGCCCTTGCCGCCCTTGAAGCGCAGCCAGACGGGATAGACGTGGCCGACGAAGGCGAAGGCGCCCGCCACGATCGCCGGCAGCGACGGCGGCACCGGATCGGGCCAGACATGATTGACCAGCACCACCGCCACCGCGCCCTTGGCGGCATCGAGCAGCAGGGTGAGGATCGCCAGTTCCTTGCGGCCGGTGCGCAGCACGTTGGTGGCGCCGATATTGCCCGATCCGATGGTGCGCGGATCCTGCGCGCCGCCGGCACGGGTGACCAGCAGGCCGAAGGGGATCGATCCCAGCAGGTAGCCGATCAGGGCAGCCGCGCCCAGCACCAGCCAGTTCGTAGCAATCAAGGACGCTCTCCGTGGACCCGTCTAAGCATAGGGACTGATGCCGCCAGCGCAACAATCTGGATTGAGGAAGGGCGTTCGCCTCGACCCCGCTCCGTTCGGGCTGAGCCTGTCGAAACCCTGTCCTTCCTTTCTTCCGCTGGGCGGAAGAAGGACGGCACTTCGACAAGCTCAGTGCGAACGGAACATGGGATATCGGGAGGCGTCAGGCCGGTTGCCACCCCCATCCCCACCGCCTAAATCCCCCTCCCCATGGATGCCGATCGCCCCCTGCTGGTCTTCGATTCCGGTGTCGGCGGGCTCTCCGTGCTGGATGCGATCCGCCGCCGGCTGCCCACCGCGCCGATCGTCTATGTCGCGGATTCGGGCGGCTTCCCCTACGGCACCAAGAGCGAGACGGAGATCGCCGCGCGCGTGCCCGCTCTGCTCGGGCGGCTGGTCGAGCGCTATCGGCCGCGGCTGATCGTGATCGCTTGCAACACCGCGTCGACCATCGCGCTGGCGGCGGTGCGCGCGGCGCTGGACCTGCCGATCGTCGGCACCGTGCCGGCGATCAAGCCGGCCGCGCTCGCCTCGCGGAATCGCGCGATCGGCGTGCTGGGCACCGACGCCACCGTCCGCCAGCCGTATGTCGATCGCCTCGCGGCAGAGTTCGCGAGCGATTGCGCCGTGCTGCGCCATGGCTCCGCGCGGCTGGTCGAGCTGGCCGAGGCGGCGCTGCGCGGCGATCCCGGCGATCCGGCCGATTACAGGCGGGTGATGGACGGCCTGTTCGGCCTGCCCGGCGGCGACCGGATCGACACGGTGGTGCTCGCCTGCACGCACTTCCCGCTGGTGACCGGGCAGCTCGCCGCCGCCTGCCCGCATCCCGTCACCTTCGTGGACGGGGCGGAGGGGATCGCGCGCCGCGTCGCCCATCTCACCGAAGGCCAGCCGTGGCCGGAGACCGCGACGGAAGGCACGGCGGTGTTCACGTCGGACATGGACGCGGAGCCTCTGCGCCCGGCGCTGGCTGCGCGCGGCCTGTCCCGAATCGAGCGCCTCTAAACCCTCCCCGTCATCCCAGCGAAAGCTGGGATCTCTCTGGGGCAGGCGCCGCGCATACCGCCCGAGACCCCAGCCTTCGCTGGGGTGACGCCAATCGGTTGGTGTGACGCAAACGCATTGGGTTCGCAGCCCATTCATAGACTGGGGCGATTTGTCCCATCGCAATTCCCCCCTAGGTGTGGCTGGAATTTTCGGGCATGACCGGCTATCGAGCCGGCCCGAGACCGGACGCGGGATTGAGGTGGCGGCTTTGGATTATCAGCGCGTTTTTGCCCAGGCGATCGATCGACTCCACGCCGAGGGCCGCTACCGGGTCTTCATCGACATCCTGCGCAACAAGGGCATGTTCCCCAATGCCCGCTGCTTCCACGGGCATAACGGGCCGAAGCCGATCACGGTGTGGTGCTCGAACGACTATCTCTCGATGGGCCAGCACCCCAAGGTGATCGCGGCCATGGAAGAGGCGCTGCACGATGTCGGCGCCGGCGCCGGCGGCACCCGCAACATCGGCGGCAACACCCATTATCACGTCGATCTCGAAGCCGAGCTGGCCGACCTGCACGGCAAGGAGGGCGCCCTGCTCTTCACCTCGGGCTATGTCTCGAACGAAGCGACGCTCTCCACGCTGGCCAAGGTGCTGCCCGGCTGCATCATCTTCTCGGACGAGCTGAACCACGCCTCGATGATCGCGGGCATCCGCAATTCGGGCTGCGAGAAGCGCGTCTTCCGCCATAACGACTTGGTCCATCTGGAGGAGCTGCTGGCCGCCGAGGATCCCGAGGCGCCCAAGCTGATCGCCTTCGAGAGCGTCTATTCGATGGACGGCGACATCGCCCCGATCGCCGGCATCTGCGACCTCGCCGACAAGTATAACGCGCTGACCTACCTCGACGAGGTCCATGCCGTCGGCATGTACGGCGCGCGCGGCGGCGGCATTTCCGAGCGGGACGGCGTGGCCCATCGCCTCACCGTGATCGAGGGCACGCTGGGCAAGGCGTTCGGCGTGATGGGCGGCTATATCGCGGCCGACACCACCATCATCGACGTGATCCGCAGCTATGCGCCGGGCTTCATCTTCACCACCTCGCTGTCGCCGGTGCTGGTCGCGGGCGTGCTGGCGAGCGTCCGGCACCTGAAGGAATCCTCGGCGGAGCGCGAAGGCCAGCAGGCCGCCGCGGCGACGCTCAAGGCGCTGATGGCGGATGCCGGCCTGCCGGTGATGCCGTCGGTGACGCACATCGTCCCGCTGCTCGTCGGCGATCCGGTGAAGGCCAAGAAGATCAGCGACATCCTGCTCGCCGAATATGGCGTGTACGTGCAGCCGATCAATTATCCGACCGTACCGCGCGGCACCGAGCGCCTGCGCTTCACGCCGGGCCCGAGCCACAGCGAAGACATGATGCGCGAGCTGGTGGGCGCGCTGGTCGAGATCTGGGATCGGCTGGAGCTGCGTCAGGCGGCCTGACGGCGCCGGCTCAATCCCGGACGGACGACGAGCCGACCCGGTCATGCTCGTCCGCGAGAACGAGCATCGTCCGCGCGTGCCGCCGCGCGACCGCCATTCGATCGTTGCCGTAGCCGCCGCCCAGCACGCTCGCGAGCGGGATGCCCCGCCGCGCGGCGAGGTTCATGACGAAGCGATCGCGCCATTCCAGCCCCGCATCGGTGAGCGCGAGGCGGCCCAGCCGGTCGTCCCGATGCGGATCGACGCCCGCCTGATAGAAGACCAGATCCGGCCGCACCGCGGCCAGCAGCGGCGGCAGGTGCGCCTCCAGCGCGGCGCGATAGGCCTCGTCGCCGGTCGCGTCCGGCAAGGCCACGTCGCGATCGGACACCGCCTTGCGCGCCGGGAAATTCTTCTCGCCATGGATCGAGAAGGTGACGATGTCGTCCCGCCCCGCCGTCAACGCCGCCGTCCCGTCCCCCTGGTGGACGTTCGAGATCGACGATCAGGATCCGGCGCACCGCGCCCTCGGCGATCAGCCTGTTCGCGGCGATGACGAGATCGTTGAACACGCAATAGCCCGCGCCCGTATCGTACAGGGCATGGTGGCTCCCCCCCGCCCCATTGGCCGCGAAGCCGTGGCGGAGCGCCAGTCGCGCCGCCAGCCATGTTCCGCCCGGCGACAGGAAGGCGCGGCGGCTGATGCGCGCCGTGATCGGGAAGCCGATGCGCCGCTCCTTGTGCGGCGGCACGGCGCAGGTCGCGACCTGATCGACATAATCCGGATCGTGGACCGCCTCGATCCAGGCGCGCGGCATCGGATCGGGGCGATGGAGCTCGTAAGCCGCTCCCATCGCGTCGAGCGCCATCGGCACCAGCCCGTATTTGTCGAACAGCATCCCCGTTCCCGGCGCGCCGGGAGACACATAATCCGGCTGATGGACGAAGTGCAGCACCGGAATGCCCAGCCCTATCGCGCGGCCGCTGCCGCTTATGCCTTCAGCACATCCTTGCACCCGCTCTTGGCGCAGGCCGCACCCATCTTCGCGTCCAGCTTCGCCAGCACCTCGGCACCGTCATGCTGGCCGCTCCAGTCGCGGAGCTTCTTGGCCCAGTCGGTGGATTTCTTCTCCGTCCGCTCGGCATAGCCGCTGCTGTTGGCGCCGAGCGCATCGATCACCATCGACGCCGACTGCTCCACCGCCGCCTTGTCGCCCGGCGTCATGCGCATCACGCCATTGGAATAGAGGATCGCCCACTGGATGCGCGTCGCCGGCCCCTGCGCCGTCTCGGCGGCCTGCCTGAGCCAGCCGATCGCCGCCGGATAATCCTTGGCATCCTCGCGGAGCCCGGCGAGATCGACCATGAAGTAATACGGCGCCACCGCCCTGGGCAGCTCCGCCTTCAACAGCCTTTCCGCACCGGCCTTGTCGCCGGCCTCCGACAGCAGGTCGCCCGCGCTCGGCATCACCGCCTGGCGCATTTGCGGGTCGGTCGCCGCCTTGTCGGCCATGGCGACGCGGCTGCGCACCTTGGCCATCACGTCGGGCGTCACCTTGCCGCCATTCTCGCCCCTGGAGAGGGCGATCTCGGCCTCGGCCGTCCCCAGCCGGTCGTAGAGCGGGACGCTGTCGTCCGCCGCCACGCGATCGAGCGCGGCGGTGAGCGTGTCGCCCAGCCTCTTGCGCTCGGCCGGATCGGGCAGCGCGAGGATCAGGCCGGCGGCGCTGCCCACCTCCTGCCGATTGGCCTTCACCTCGTCATAATTCGCCAGGATCGCCGGCAGGATGGCACGCACCTGCGCCTGCTGGCCCGCGTCGAGCTTGGGCTTGTCGTCCGCGCCGGTGGCGAGGAGCAGCCCGGTCAGCGCGAAATGACGCTTCATCGCCGGATCGGGCGCGGCCTCGGCCAGCTTGCCGAGATAGGCGGCGGCCTGCCGGTGGTCGCCGAAATGCTTGGGATCGTCGAACCAGTCGAAGCTGGCGAGCAGGCGCCAGTCGTCCGCCGAAAGCTTCGCCGGATCGTCGGCGCGCTTGAGCAGATCCTCGGTCGAGCTGCTGCGCGTGGCGGCGACCTTGAGCACGTCGGCCAGCTGCCCGGCGGTCGACCCGCCGGAGAGCCGCGTCACCTCCTGCCGGTCGGGTGTCAGGATGATGACGGTGGGATAGCCCTGGATGCCGAACTTCTCGCCCCAGAGCTGGGCGTCCTTGGCGTCGCCGTCGAGATGGACGGGGATGAAGCTGGCGGTCTCGGCGATGAAGGCCGGGTCCTTGAACAGGGTCTGCTTCATCAGGTTGCAGGGCGGGCACCATTTCGCGCCCCAATAGAGCAGGACCGGCTTCTTCGCCTCCTTCGCCTCGGCGAAGGCATCGTCGACGTCGCCCTCGCGCCAGGCGATCTGCCCGGCGGCGGCCTGCGTCGCGCCGGGCGAGGACTGGTCGGCCTGCTTGTGGCACCCCGCCACCGCCAGCGCGACGCCGAGCATCATCAGGCGGACCGAATTGCGCATACCCATCTCCCTGCTTGCCCGCCTCGTTGTAAGCGGCGGCCGGGAAAGGGAAAGCCCTCTCAGGTCAGCGCGAAACCCAGCCCGATGGTGAGCGCGCCGAGCGCCAGCGAGAGCGGCAGGCGCAGGTTCATCCACCAGGCGGGAACGAGGCGCTGTCGGTCGAGCATCCGGTCCACCAGCGGGGTCAGGGCAATGACGATGCCGAGCAGGGTCGAGCAGACCACCGGCACATCCGCCGAGAAACCGTAGAGCAGGGTCGCGACGATCGCCGGCGCCACCGCGATCACCATCAGCCGGGGCCGCTGCGCCTCGCTCGCCCGGGTGGAGGCGACGCCCCACCAGATGCCGCCGAGAAAGCTCAGGATCATCGCCGCATAGGTGAGCGCCAGGCCGCCGATCTTGCCGGGCAGCGCCGTGTCCGGGTCCGCTCCGGCCGCCAGCCGCACGAACAGGGCGATCAGCATCGGCAGCAGCCCCATCGCCCCCAGCACGATCGCCGGCAGCGGCGGCTGCCGCCCCCGCTCATACGCCACCACCTCGCCTTCGCTCATCTGACGATCCCGATCCCCACCCGCAGCCGTGTCTGCTTGCGGTTATAGTCCAGCAGGTCCTCGCCATAGCCGGTGAAGCCCTGGACGACGACATACAGGGGGAGGTCATGCCACAGATGGGTCAACGGATAGCTAAGATCGGCATCCACCGATCCCTTGCCCGTCGAGAAGTTCAGCCGGCTCCAGGTGGATAGCTTGAGGCCCTGATCCTGGCCGATGGAGAAGGCGAGCGCCTGGTGGCCGCGATAGCGGGCTATGTCCTCATTGCCGTCGCGGTTGATCACGTAGTGGAAGATGCGGGGGCCGATCGAGGCGGTCCAGCTGCCGATCGGCACGTCGAGCGTCGGCTGCACGTAGAGGATGTTGTAGCTGCGCGAGGCCGATCCGTCCCGCCCGTTGGATTCGTGCAGGAAGCCGCCACGGATGTTGAGCTGGTCGCCCGCCTCGTTCTTCGGCAGCGTGTAGATGTAGAGGAATTCGGGCTGGTAGTTGACGTCCCGGAACGGCGCGCTGTCCGCGCCGAGATCCCAGAACATGCGCTGCGTGTAGGCGAAGTGGAAGCCGCTGTACCAATGGCCGTCGCCGGGATGGCCGAGCAGCTGGTATTTGAAGCTGAGCTCCAGCTTGGCGTCGGTATCGGTGCCGTGGCCGATCACCGCATAGATCGGATTGTAGGTGGAAAGGTTGCCGAGCAGCGGGTTGTTGGGGCGCGGCGGCGGGGGCGTCGCCCCCAGTTGCTCCGGTGCCACGGCAGGCGCCGTCGTCGCGGCGGCGACCTGCTGGTCCGAAGCCGGCGCCTCGGCGAAACGGTAGCCGCCGGTCGGATCGAGCGAGAGCAATAGGTCGCCCGCCGCATGGGCCGGCGCCTGGAAACGATAGCGCAGCCGCGCGAAGCCGCCGGCCGGCACGGTGTCGAGGCCGCCGATCATTTTCTGCAAGGTCACCGGCGCGGCGACGCCGCCCTGCGTGACGGTGGCGGGGAGCTCGGCAGGCGGCGCCTCGGCCGTGCCGCCGCCATTGGTGAAGACCAGCACCGCCTCGGCCGATCCGTCCGCCGCCGCATGGACCTCCGCCACCGTCGGCGGGTCCAGCGCCAGCGCCGGGGCCGCGGCCAGCAATCCCAGCGACCCGAAAAGCAACGCTCTCATCCCTTCACTCCCGGCAAATCTTTTGCGTCACCCCGGCGAAAGCTGGGGTTTCAGGCGGCAAGCGCCGCGCCCAACTTCACGAGACCCAGCTTTCGCTGGGGTGACGAAAGATGACGGCCCTTCGACATGAAGGCTGTCAGCCCCGGCAATAGCCCTCGCCGGGCTTCACCGTGAGACACTCCTTCTTGGTCGCGAGATATTTCAAGCCTGTGGCCGCGCCGTCCGTCTCGCGCAGCGTCTGGTCGCCGTCCGGCCGGTGGAACTGGATCACGTCCCCCACGGCCGTGCCCGCGAACACGCCCTTGTCGTCGAGCGTATATTGCTGGGTGAGCGTGTAGTGGCCGGCGCCCTTCGCCGCATCCCTGGCGATGACGAGGTTCAAGCCCTCGACGCCGCGCCAACGCCCGACCCATCTATCGGTCGGGATGCCGGGATCGGCCAGCTTGCCCATGCGATCGTTGAGCCGCCCGATCCGTGCCTTGTCCGCATCCGCCGCCGCATCGATCCGGTTGGAGGCGCGGTCGCCCCAATCGTCGGTGCGGTCGGCGAGGGTGTCGGCGACATTGCCGAGCCGGGCGGCGGTCGTGTTCGCCTGGTTGCCGATATCGTTCGCGGCCTGCCTGCAGCCCGCCAGCACCATCAGGGCGATGATCGCCACGCTTGTCTTCAACACGTCACACTCCCCTAGCCTTCACGGGTCCGCATCCCTAGAGAGGCGCCATTCCCGACTCGACGGAGCCGACCGCTCATGGCCATCGCCATCGCATCCGACCACGCCGCCTTCGCGATGAAAGCCGAGATCGCCGATTGGTTGCGTGCCGAGGGCCACGAGGTGCTCGATCTCGGCCCCGCCGACGACGGCCGCGTCGACTATCCCGATTACGGCTACAAGCTCGCCGAGGCGATCGCCGACGGCCGGGCGGATCGCGGCATCGCGCTGTGCGGCTCCGGCATCGGCATCTCGATCGCGGTCAACCGTCACCCGGCGCTGCGCTGCGCGCTCGTTTCCGAGCCGCTGTCGGCCCAGCTCTGCCGCGAGCATAACGATGCCAACGCCATCGCGCTCGGCGCCCGGCTGATCGGCATCGAGCAGGCCAAGGCCTGCGTCACCGCCTTCCTCACCACCGGCTTCGCCGGTGATCGCCACACCGGCCGCGTCGACAAACTGACGCACCCCCAGCTTCGCGAAGGAGCCCGCATGAGCACCCAGCCAGCCACTATCCCCGAGATCCGTAAGTCCGGCTTCTTCTCGCAGAGCCTCGCCGACGCCGATCCCGCCATCTTCGCCGGCGTCGAGCATGAGCTCGCCCGCGAGCGCCACCAGATCGAGCTGATCGCATCCGAGAACATCGTCTCCAAGGCGGTGCTGGAGGCGCAGGGCTCGGTCTTCACGAACAAGTACGCTGAGGGCTATCCGGGCAAGCGCTATTATCAGGGCTGCGCGCCGTCCGACGAGGTCGAGCAGATCGCGATCGACCGTGCCAAGCAGCTGTTCGGCTGCGGTTTCGCCAACGTCCAGCCGCATTCGGGCGCGCAGGCCAACGGTGCCGTCATGCTGGCGCTGACCAAGCCCGGCGACACGATCATGGGTCTCAGCCTTGATGCCGGCGGCCACCTCACCCACGGCGCCAAGGCGGCGATGTCGGGCAAGTGGTTCAACGCCGTGCAGTACGGCGTGACCCGCGACACCCACCTGATCGACTATGACGCGGTCGAGCGACAAGCGAAGGAAACCCGGCCGAAGCTGATCATCACCGGCGGCTCGGCCTATCCCCGCCACATCGACTTCGCCCGCTTCCGCAAGATCGCGGACGAGGTGGGCGCCTTGTTCATGGTCGACATGGCGCACTTCGCCGGCCTCGTCGCGGGCGGCGCGCACCCGACCCCGTTCGGCCACGCCCATGTCGTGACCACCACCACCCACAAGACGCTGCGCGGGCCGCGCGGCGGCGCGATCTTCACCGACGACGAGGCGATCGCCAAGAAGATCAACTCGGCGGTGTTCCCCGGCCTGCAGGGCGGGCCGCTGATGCACGTCATCGCCGCCAAGGCGGTGGCCTTCGGCGAGGCGCTCCAGCCGGAGTTCAAGGCCTATGCCCATGCCGTGATCGAGAATGCCAAGGCGCTCGCCAGCCGCCTCAAGGAGCGCGGCGCGGAGGTCGTCTCGGGCGGCACCGACACGCATCTCGCGCTGATCGACCTCAGCCCGCTCGGCGTCACCGGCAAGGATGCCGACGAGGCGCTGGAGCGCTCGGCGATCACCTGCAACAAGAACGGCATCCCGTTCGATCCGCTGCCGCCGGTGAAGACCAGCGGCATCCGCGTCGGCTCGCCGGCCGGCACCACGCGCGGCTTCGGCGTGGCGGAGTTCCGCGACATCGCCGACATGATCGCCGATGTGCTCGACGGCCTACGCAAGAATGGCGAGGCCGGCGACGCGCAGATCGAGCAGAATGTCCGCGAGCGGGTGCGCGCGCTGTGCGAGCGCTTCCCGATCTATTGATTTTGACACACATGACCCGTTCGTCCTGAGCGAAGTCGAAGGACGGGCAGCGAGCGAAGCGCCTGAGGCCCGCACTTCGATTTCGCTCGGTGCGAACGGGGAAAGATACGGACTGAAATGCGCTGCCCCTTCTGCGGACACGAGGATAGCCAGGTCAAGGACAGCCGCCCGTCCGAGGACGGCGCCTCGATCCGCCGCCGCCGCCAGTGCGAGGGCTGCGGCGGCCGGTTCACCACCTTCGAGCGCGTGCAGCTGCGCGAGGTGACGGTCGCCAAGTCGAGCGGCAAGCGCGAGCCGTTCGAGCGCGTGAAGCTGGAACGCTCGATCGAGGTCGCCTGCCGCAAGCGGCCGATCACCGGCGAGCAGATCGACCGGCTCGTCTCCGGCATCCAGCGCCAGCTGGAGACGTCGGGCGAAACGGAGGTGACGGCCGCGCAGATCGGTGGGCTGGTGATGGAGGGGCTGAAGGGCCTCGACCCGGTCGCCTACATCCGCTTCGCCAGCGTCTACAAGGATTTCACCGAAGCCCGCGACTTCGAGGAGTTCGCCGGCACGGTGAGCGAGGTGGGGAAGGCGTGAGCTTCTGGGCCTACATGCTCCGCTGCTCCGACGGCAGCTATTATGTCGGGCACACCGATAATCTTGAGCGGCGGGTGGCCCAGCATCAGGCTGGTGAATTGCCGGGCTACACGCATGACCGGCGACCGGTCGAACTGGCGTGGAGCGAGAGTTTCGGGACGCGGGAGGAAGCGCTGGCGGCCGAGATGCGGATCAAGCCATGGTCCCGTGCCAAGAAGGAAGCATTGATTGCCAGCGATTGGAAGGCTTTGAGCATCGCGGCCCAACCGCCCGCCGAACGCGCGGATCGCGCCTCGACTTCGCTCGGCGAGGCCCCTCGACTTCGCTCGGGGCGAACGGGTGATGAAAGCGAATCCCCCTCTCCGTTCGTCCCGAGCGAAGTCGAGGGACAGCCCGATCCGGCCGAGCGAAGCCGAGGCCTGGCCTCCACCCCTCCCCCCGTCATCGTCCTCGTCCGTCCCCAGCTCGGGCAGAATATCGGCAAGGCGGCCCGCGCCATGCTCAATTTCGGGCTGACCGAGATGCGGCTCGTCGCCCCCCGCGACGGCTGGCCCAATCCGGAGGCCGGCCCTGCCGCCTCGGGTGCGGACATCGTGCTGGAGCAGGCCCGGGTCTTCGACACCGTCGCGGACGCCATCGCCGATTGCGCGCATGTCTATGCCACCACGGTGCGCAAGCGCGGCGTGACCAAGCCGGTGGTGACGCCGGTGCAGGCGGCGGACGAGATCTGGTCCGCCCCCGGCCGCTCGGCGATCCTGTTCGGGCCGGAACGGTCGGGGCTGGAAACCGACGACGTCGCCGTCGCCCGCTCGATCCTGACGGTGCCGATCAATCCGGAATTCGGCTCGCTCAATCTCGCCCAGGCGGTGATCCTGGTGGCCTATGAATGGTCCAAGGGGCAGGCCCTCGCCCAGCCGCCCGCGGTCGATCTCGATCCCCCCGCTCCACAGGGCGAGCTCGACGGCATGATCGAGCAGCTCGACGGCATGCTCGAGGCCGCCGGCTTCTTCTTCCCGCCCGACCGGACGCCCGCCACCAGGCGGACACTGCGCACCATGCTCACCAAGCCGGGCTGGAACAGCCAGGAGGTCCGCACCCTGCGCGGCGTCCTGTCCGCGCTGGCGAATCCCCGTCAGCGCTGACCTTCGTCCCAGCGATCGAACTCGTAGGCGATCGAGGCCTCGACCAGCGCCTCCCAGACGTCGGCGGCGGCCCGTTCCGGCCACCCCTGGGCGCGCGCGTCGGCCATGGCGTTGGCGATCACCTGGGTCTTGCGGGGCTCGTCGCGCACATGGCCGCGTTCCGGCTTGATCCGCGCGGCGGCGCGCATATAGCCGAAACGGGTGGCGAGAAGCAGGGCGATCGCGCGGTCGGTCGCATCCACCCCGGCGCGGACCTCCACCATAGTGGTACAGTCTTCGGGATCAAGAATAGCCGTCATGACCCTGCATAGCGCGGAGCCTCCCGGAAACAAGAAGGCCTTCTCCCGCTCCCGCCAAATCGCTAAAGAGAGATATCAACAGGAAGGCTCATCATGCGACATGTCTGCTTTGTTACGTTGAGTGCGCTTGCTCTTCTCGCGTCCGGCGCCGCGATGGCTCAGGATGCGCCCACCGCCGCCGCGCCGGCCCCGAAGGCGACCGTCGCCAAGGAGCGCAAGATTTGCCACTGGGAAACCCCCACCGGATCGAACATGGGCGAATCGGTCTGCCATACGTCGTCGGAATGGGCCGCGATCGCGGCGCAACATGACGCCGAAAACCGGACCCTCCGGAATCCGCGGGGCTGGGATAATAACGGCCATTAAGGCCACCAACGACGCTGCTGCGACCTTGACTCCGCGCGCCTGATCCGCCACAGGCGCGCCTTCGCAATTGGCCCCGCACGCCTGGTGAAGCGGGTGCCCTGTCGTCTCCCAACCCGAGTCGGCAGCGCGGTACCGGGCATTTCCCGATCTTCGCCCGCGAAGGTCCGAACGCAATTGAAGGATGACGTATGTCGAAGCGCAGCAGCGCCAAGTACAAGCTCGATCGCCGCATGGGCGAGAACATCTGGGGCCGCCCGAAGTCCCCGGTGAACAAGCGTGAGTACGGCCCCGGCCAGCACGGCCAGCGCCGCAAGGGCAAGGTTTCGGACTTCGGCATCCAGCTGAAGGCGAAGCAGAAGCTCAAGGGCTATTACGGCGACGTCACCGAGAAGCAGTTCAAGAAGGCCTATACCGAGGCCTCGCGCATGAAGGGCGACACCGGCCAGAACCTGATCGGCCTGCTCGAGCGCCGCCTCGACGCGGTGGTCTATCGCGCCAAGTTCGCGCCGACCATCTTCTCGGCCCGCCAGCTTGTCAGCCACGGCCACATCCGCGTCAACGGCGTGAAGTGCAACATCGCGAGCCGTCTGGTGAAGGTCGGCGACGTGATCGAGCTGGGCAGCAAGGCCGCCGAGATGGCGCTGGTGATCGAGGCCCAGGGCCTCTCCGAGCGCGAAGTTCCGGATTATCTGGCGCAGGACGGCAACACCAAGGTCTCCTACCAGCGCGTGCCGGCGCTGGACGAGGTGCCCTATCCGGTGAAGATGGAGCCGAACCTGGTCGTCGAGTTCTACTCGCGCTGATCGGCTCGCTTCGGCGAGACAGAAAGGGCGGCTCCCATGCGGGGGCCGCCCTTTTTCTTTGTCAGCCCGCGATGTGCATCGACTGACGCAGGAAGACGTCCGCCTTGCGCAGCAGATCGGCGCGGACATCGCCGTCGTCCAGCTGGTGATCGAGATTCCGGTAGATCACGAGCTGGCTCTGCTTGCCGGCCGCGCGCAGCCGGCTGTCCATCTCGCGCGAGTTCCGCAAGGCATCGCTTCCCACGGGCTGGGACAGCGAGATCATGTTCTTGCCGTCGATATCCAGCGCGATCAGCCGTTCATAGCCAAGGCGGGCGCCGCCTTCCTCCTGGGAAAAATAGACCGAGCAGGCGATCCGGCTGTTGTCCGCCCAATCGCACCGCACCAGCGACATCGGCATGCCATTGGCGGTGAGGATCACACGAGCCGCACCACCGCCTTCTGTCCCCGAGCTTCCCCCGTCATCACCTTGTCGCGCGACCGACGCGGGTGCAACCGCCGCAATGCGTCAACCGTGCGACAGCCGAGATTGCGTCCCTGGTCCGGGCCTGCCAAGAGGCTCGCCGTTTCCGTCAGTCGAGGTCGCCATGCCTGCCCGTCAGCCGCCCGAATGGGCACCCCACGATGCCGTCTGGATCGGCTTCCCCAGCCACCCCGAGCTTTGGGAGGACGATCTGGAGCCCGCGCGCGCGGAGGTGACCGCCTTCGCCCGTGCGATCCGGGCGGACGGCAAGGGCGAGACCCCGATCCTGGTCTGCGCCGACGAGGCCGCCGGAGAGGCGGCCCGCGCGCTGGCGGGCGATTTCGCCGAAGTGCTGGTGCGCCCGTTCGGCGACGTGTGGCTGCGCGACACCGGCCCGATCCTGCTGGACGACGGCTCCGCGCGCGACTTCGCCTTCAATTATTGGGGCGGCAAGTATGATTTGCCCGGCGACGAGGAGATTGGCGGCCTGCTCGCCGCGAGCCGCGCGATCGACGCGCGCCCCTGCCACTGGGTGTTCGAGGGCGGCGCGCTGGACGTGGACGGCACCGGCCTCGCCGTCACCACCGAGCAATGCCTGCTCAACCCCAATCGCAACCCGGACCTGATCCGCGGCGAGATCGAGGCGCGGCTGCGCGACGATCTCGGCATCGATCGGGTGCTGTGGCTGGGCGACGGCCTCGCCAACGACCATACTGACGGCCATGTCGACAATCTCGCCCGCTTCGTCGGCCCGAACCGCCTGGCGCTCCCCGTCCCGGCCGGCGAGGACGACCCCAATGCCGCCGTCTATGCCGATGCCAAGGCGCGGGCCGAGGCGTTCGGGGTCGAGGTGGTCGCCATCCCCTCCCCCGGCGCCGTCGAGCGCGACGGCGAGATCGTGCCGGCCTCCTACATGAACTTCTACATCGGCAATGCCGCCGTCGTGGTGCCCGTCTACGGCGCGCCCAACGACGACAAGGCGGTGGCGGCGATCCAGGCCCTGTTCCCCGATCGCGTCGCGGTCGGCGTGCGCGCCGATCATCTGCTGACCGGCGGCGGTTCGCTCCACTGCATCTCGCAGCAGATTCCGCGCAATTGAACTGCCACGGCAAGGGACTATCTGACGCGCCATGACCGAGATCACCGTCGCCGCCATGCAGCTCGCCTTCTCCGACGACGAGCAGGCCAACATCGCCGCCGTCTCCGAGCTGGTGCGCGAGGCCGCCGCCAAGGGCGCGCAGGTGATCCTGCCGCCGGAGCTGTTCGAGGGCCCCTATTTCTGCCGGGTCGAGGATGAAGGCCTGTTCGTCGGCGCGCGGCCCGTGGCGAAGCATCCGTCGGTGCTGGCGATGCAGAAGCTGGCGGAGGAACTGAAGGTCGCGATCCCGACCAGCTTCTTCGAGCTGGATGGGCAGCATCATTACAACTCGCTCGCGATGATCGGGCCGGACGGCAAGGTGCAGGGCGTCTACCGCAAGAGCCACATTCCGGACGGCCCGGGCTATGAGGAGAAATTCTACTTCCGCCCCGGCAACACCGGCTTCAAGGTGTGGCCGGATGCGGCGCCGACCACGCTCGGCGTCGGCGTCTGCTGGGATCAATGGTATCCCGAGACGGCGCGGGCGATGATGCTGATGGGCGCGGAAGTGCTCTTCTACCCGACCGCGATCGGCTCCGAGCCGCACGACCCGACGCTCGACACCTCGCGGCTGTGGCGCCGCGCGATGATCGGCCATGCCGTCTCCAACGTGGTGCCGGTGGTGGCGTCGAACCGCATCGGCAACGAGGAAGGCCAGATCTTCTACGGCAACAGCTTCATCACCGACGAGCGCGGCGACCTGCTGGCCGAGTTCGGCAAGGAAGAGACCGGCGTGCTGGTCGCGACGCTGGACATCGACCGCATCCGCCGCCACCGCGCCGCCTTCGGCTTCTTCCGCGACCGCCGGCCGGAGCTGTACGGGCGGCTGGTGCAGGATATCTGAGCATATCCGCTTTAATTAATATTATTCTGCCAAATCCCCTCTCTCCAGTTGAATTCAGTCAACAGTGCCGAGAATATAAACCGCCGACTTATCGTGATATAATAGGCCTCCACCATGGAGTCCGCCCATGATCGAGACGCGAACATTCAATCTCCACCTCCCCGGTGACATTAAAGAACTCATCCGGTTTGAAGCCGAATTGCAGCGTTATTTAAAACTAGGTGGCGAACCGCCGAGGCTTTACGCCTCAAAGCGGTGATCGCGAAAGTGCGACCTGCAAAATCCGCTTGAAACTTGCGGCTGGCATTCACCTTTCGTGCGATCCTCCCCCGCCAGGGGGAGGTGGCGCCCGCAGGGCGTCGGAGGGGGCGGGCGGCGGTGCGCGCTCCGATCGAACTCCGCCCGCCCTCCCCCTCCGTCAGCCTTCGGCTGCCACCTCCCCCTGGCGGGGGAGGATCACAGCGGAATCACTCCCCCCGCCGCCGCCCGAACGCGCGCTTCGCCCCCCACACCACGCCGCCCAGCACGCACAGCCCGAGCAGCACCAGCCCGCCCGCCGAGGCCGCCGCATAGAGGGCGGCGGTGATCAGGATCTTCATGAAGTCGGCGATCGCCAGCGTCAGGTGAACCAAGGCGCTTCCTTCGCGACGCCCGTGGCCGGGCTATTTGCGGGCGGCATCCCCCAGCGCCACTGCCCGCGCAAATACCGCCTCGAACATGGCATCAGTGAGGCGCCCGGTATTCTGGTTGTAGCGCGAGCAATGGTAGCTATCGATCAGGACAAGCCCCGAGGGCAGCCGATGTTCCGCACCATGCGCGAAGGGCAGCTTGGGGAGCTTGCCGCCCAGCGCCTTCACCGCCGACTGGTGCGCGATCTGGCCGAGCGCCACGACGATGCGCAGGTTGGGCAGCGCCTCCAGCGGCGCTTCGAGGAACGGGCGGCAGGTCCGCGCCTCTTCGGGAGTCGGCTTGTTCTGCGGCGGCACGCAGCTCACGGCGTTGACGATCATCGCGCCGGTGAGCCGCACGCCATCGTCGGGCCGCGCATCATAGGCCCCCTCCGCCAGCCCGAACTTCGCCAGCGTGCCATAAAGCAGCGGCCCGGCCCCATCGCCGGTGAACGGCCGCCCGGTGCGGTTGGAGCCTTGCAGGCCCGGCGCCAGGCCGACGATCGCCAGCCAGGCCTGTGGATCGCCGAACGGCGGCACCGGCGCGTTGAACCAATCCGGATGCGCGGCGCGCTGCGCGTGCCGGAAGGCGACGAGGCGCGGGCAGAGCGGGCAGTCACGGGGCGGGCCGGCGATCGGCGGTTCGGGGCTTTCACCGGGCATCCGGCCGCGATAGGCGGTGCGGCATGGGATCGGCAAGCCATGGCATCAGGCAATATGTGATTGGGCTCGGATCGAACCGGCCCCACGGCCGCCACGGCCGGCCCGCCGGCGTGATCCGCGCGGCGATCGCAGCGCTGGCCAGCGAAGGGCTCGTCATCCATCGCACCAGCCGGATCATCCGCACGGCGGCGATGGGACCGAGCGACCGCGATTTCGCCAATGCCGCCGTGCTGGCCGAAACCGATCTGCCGCCCCCCGCTTTGCTCGCTCTCCTGCAGCGCGTCGAGCACGGGTTCGGCCGCCGTCGCTATCGCCGCTGGGGCGCCCGCGTGCTCGATCTCGACATCCTGGCCTGGTCGGGCGGCGGCTGGGCCTCGCGCGGGCTCACCATCCCCCATGCCGGCCTCGCGATCCGCGATTTCGCGCTCGGCCCCGCCGCCGAGGTCGCACCGGACTGGCGCCACGCCCCGCGCCCGCTCACCTTCCGCCAACTGCAAGTGCGCCTCGCCAAGCCCCACCCGGTTGACCGCGCGCCCCGCACCTCATAGGGACGCGCCCAGCGGCGACGCGGACGGGTCCGTAGCTCAGTCGGTAGAGCAAGCGACTTTTAATCGAGAGGTCATGGGTTCGAATCCCATCGGACCCACCATCCGCGCCGCCGCTTCCATCTTACCAAGATTTCATGGACCCGGCCCGGCTCGTTTCGCGCCCGAATCAGCGTCGTTCCGGGCTTGGAACGAGGCGAACGATGGTGTCGGGCGCGAAATCAATCGGGAACCGCCCGCTCTTCCCGGGGTTTGGCCCCCTTGCGAGACCTGTTCACTCGCCGACCACGGTTGGAGGAACGAAGACCATGAAGATCATCCTTTTCGCGTCCGCGCTGGCGCTGAGCACCGCCGCCTTCGCGCAGGACACGACCGCTCCCGCGACGCCGCCGGCCGACGCCTCCGCCCCGGCCGCCACCGCGCCCGCGACGCCGGACGCCACCGCCCCGCAGGCCATGCCGGATGCGGCCGCCCCCGCCGCGGCTCCGGCGACGGGAGACATGTCCGGCGCGCAGCAGGCCTCGTCGACCGACGACAGCAACCTGCCGACCTGCTCGAAGACCGTCACCGACAAGTGCAAGCAGGGCGGCGGCAAGGGTGGCCACCACCGCGCGATGCACCACAAGAAGAAATAAGCTTGGAGAGGAAGCCGGGCGGCATTGCGACCGCCCGGCGATATCCTCAGGCCGTCACTCGGCCGCCTGGGCCTGAACAGGCTCCCTGTACACCAGAACCGGCTTGCGCGCGGCCGCCGTCTCGTCGAGGCGGCGGCGCGGCGCGTGGATGGGCGCGGCCTTGAGCGCCTCGTCGCCCGCCTTGGCTCGCTCCGCCACCGAGCGCAGCGCGCCGATGAACTGGTCGAGCGCCGCCTTGCTCTCGGTCTCGGTCGGCTCGACCAGCATCGCGCCATGGACGACCAGCGGGAAATAGACCGTCATCGGGTGGAAACCCTCGTCGATCAGCCCCTTGGCGACATCCAGCGTCGAGAAGCCCTCGGCGAAGCCCTTATCCGAGAAGATCGCCTCGTGCATGCACGGGCCGGCCGACGCGAAGGGCGCATCCATCACGCCTTCCAGCGCGCGCAGGATGTAATTGGCGGACAGCACCGCATCCTCGCTCACCTGCTTGAGACCGTCGGCGCCGTGGCTCAGCATGTAGGCGGCGGCGCGGGTGAACATGCCCATCTGGCCATGGAACGCGACCATGCGGCCGAACGCCTTGCTGTGGCCCTCCTCGGAGACCGTCTCCTCCTCGACCAGCAGGTAGCGGTCGCCCTGCTTCTCCACGAACGGCAGCGGCGCGTAGGGCGCCAGCGCGTCCGAGAACACCACCGGGCCCGAGCCCGGCCCGCCCCCGCCATGGGGGGTGGAGAAGGTCTTGTGCAGGTTGATGTGCATCGCATCGACGCCGAGATCACCCGGCCGCACCCGGCCGACGATGGCGTTGAAATTGGCGCCGTCGCAATAGACGTAGCCGCCGATGCCGTGCACCGCCTCGCAGATCGCGATCATGTCGCGCTCGAACAGGCCGCAGGTGTTGGGGTTGGTGATCATCACCCCGGCCACCTCCGGCGAGAGCGCGGCCTTGAGCGCATCGAGGTCGACACGGCCATCGGCGGTCGCCGGGATGCCCCGCACCTGATAGCCGGCGAAGGCGGCGGTGGCGGGGTTGGTGCCGTGCGCGCTCTCGGGGACGAGGATGATCCTGCGGGCATCGCCCTTGGCCTCATGCGCGGCGCGGATCGCCAGCAGGCCGCAGAGTTCGCCATGCGCGCCCGCTTTGGGGCTCATCGCGATGCCGGGCATGTTGGTGAGCGTCTTCAGCCACTCGCCAACCAGGTGGATGACGGCCAGCGCGCCCTGCGTGCCGTCGACCGGGGTCAGCGGATGCAGGTCGGCGAAGCCGGGCAGCCGCGCCATCTTCTCGTTAAGGCGCGGATTGTGCTTCATGGTGCACGATCCGAGCGGGAAGAGACCGAGGTCGATCGCGTAATTCTGGCGGCTGAGGCGGGTATAATGGCGCACCGCCTCGGGCTCGGACAGGCCCGGCAGGCCGATCGGCCTGTTGCGCTCCAGGCCGGCGAGGCGCGACGCCGCCTTCGGCCGCTCGGGCAGGTCGACGCCGGTGCGGTCGGCCGCGCCGATCTCGAAGAGCAACGGCTCCTCCAGCATCAGGGCCTTGTTGCCGGTATAGGTCGCCGGGGCCGCGCCCTCAGTGCCCGAACCCATTTCGGGGCGCCAGCCGCTCGCATTGATGGTGCTCATGCGCAGAAACTCCCGTTCGCCCTGAGCCTGTCGAAGGGCTGCACTTCCTTGTGGACGGTGAAGAAAAAGGACAGGGCTTCGACAAGCTCAGCCCGAACGGAGGGTGCGTAGCTCATGCCAGCGCCTCCTCAAGAGCGCCGCACAGCGCTTCGACATCGTCCTCGGTGCCGGTCTCGGTCACGCAGACCACCAGCCCCTTCTCCAGATCCTCGGCGCCGGGATAGAGGCGGCCGAGCGACACGCCGCCCAGCACGCCCTTCTGCGCCATGTCGCGCACCACCTGGCGCGACGCCTTGGGCAGGGTGAGCGTGAATTCGTTGAAGAACGCGCCCTCCATCACCGACACGCCCGGCACCTGCGCGAGGCGATCCGCCGCCCGCACCGCCAGCGCATGGTTGAGCGCCGCGAGGTCGCGCAGGCCCTTCTCGCCCAGCAGGGTCATGTGGATGGTGAAGGCCAGCGCGCACAGCCCGCTGTTGGTGCAGATGTTGGAGGTCGCCTTCTCGCGGCGGATATGCTGCTCGCGGGTGGACAAAGTCAGCACGAAGCCGCGCTGGCCGTCCGCATCCACCGTCTCGCCGGCGAGACGGCCGGGCATCTGGCGGACATGCTTCTCGGCGCAGGCGAACAGGCCGACATAGGGGCCGCCGAACTGCAGGCCGACGCCGATCGACTGGCCCTCGCCCACCACGATGTCCGCGCCCATCTCGCCGGGCGACTTGATCAGGCCCAGCGACACCGGCTCGGTGACGACCGCGATCAGCAGCGCGCCCCTGGCATGGCAGGCCTCGGCCAGTTCGGAGAGATCGGCGACGTGGCCGAGGATGCCGGGATTCTGCACGACGACGCAGCTCGTCTCGCCATCGATGGCGGCGATCAGGCGCGCCATCTCCTGCCCGGCCGTGCCGTCGAGCGTCGGCAGCGCCGTCTCCAGCACGTCGCCGGTGAACCTGGCCATGGTCTCGCAGACCGAGACATAGTGCGGATGCAGCCCGCCCGAGAGGATCGCCTTGGCGCGCCGCGTGATCCGCCGCGCCATCACGATCGCCTCCCAGCAGGCGGTCGAGCCGTCATACATGGAGGCGTTGGCCACCTCGCAGCCATAGAGGCGCGCGACCTGCGTCTGGAACTCGAACAGCGCCTGCAGCGTGCCCTGCGCGATCTCGGGCTGGTAGGGCGTGTAGCTGGTCAGGAACTCGCCGCGCTGGATGATGTGATCCACGC
>Ga0207671_10002032_pt1 | contig 22222 bp, 21 predicted proteins | sample KBSC24metaG_FD_184352 | JGI IMG/M metagenome (GOLD analysis project Ga0207671, IMG submission 184352) | Corn rhizosphere microbial communities from Kellogg Biological Station, Michigan, USA - KBS C2-4 metaG (SPAdes) (version 2) | ecosystem: Host-associated > Plants > Roots > Rhizosphere > Soil... | reverse complement strand
CCCGGGACGGCCCACGAGACCGGCAAAACGATCCGAGAACGCCGACCGCGACATCCCGACGCGCTTGGCGAGCGCAGACACGGTCCAGGCGAAAGCTATCTCGCCATGCATCAGCCGAAGAGCATCGCCGATCTGCCGGTCCCCGAGCGCTGAGATCCATCCCACAAATGTGCGGCCTTTATCTGCCGAATAGACGCGCAGCGCTTCCACCAGCAGGACTTCGGCGAGCTTGACCGCGACGAGCGTTCCGCCCATCGCCGTCATTTCGGTTTGTACTTCCAACAAGCCCAGGGTGCGCGCCATTGCCGTCGCGGAAGGTGATGAGCTGCCGATGTGGAGGAACGGCGGAAGCGCGTCGAGGGCGAACGCCGTTCCCGCCTCGGACAAGCTGACGCTTCCGCCAATCAGGACGCTCTCGTCACCACCCAGGCGGACAACGTCTCGATCGGGATTCGTGAAAAGGGGGAGCCCCTCCATCGCCGGCGTCTTGGGATCGCTTGCGACAACGTAGGGGGTCCGACCGATCAGGCACACGTCACCCTGTTCGAGGTCGTGTACTTCCTCTCGCGGCAGGACTACGCCGCACCGGCCACGAAGCATTGCCACGAATTTGATCCGGTCGACAGGGGAAACGACAAGCTCCAGTGGCCGGAAGCTTCGAGGCGAGTGCGTCGTGCGCTGCCGGCGCCCAAGGCCGTGATCACGTCCCATAGCGGTTCAACTGCCGATTTGGACGATCGCGAGAAAACCATGGCGTTTCGCAAGAGACGACGTGAGTGCCAGAGCCTACCTTAGGACCATCGCAATCGGAGGTTCCCATGAGCTTGGATCAGGTCGTTGTCATCACCGGCGCGAGCAGCGGCATCGGCCGCTCGACGGCGCTGCACCTGGCGTCTCGCGGCGCCAAAGTGGTTCTCGGGGCGCGGCGCGAGACACAGCTTCGCGCACTGGCCCAGGAGATCGAAGCGGCGGGCGGGAAAGCCGTGTACCGGTCCACGGACGTGACGCGCCGGCAGGACTTGCAGGCGCTTGTCGACACGGGGATGGTCCGCTTCGGCGGCGTGGACGTGATCGTCAACAACGCGGTGATCGACGTCAACATCCGCGGCGTGCTCTACGGGATCGCCGCGGCGCTTCCGGTGTTCCAACACCAAGGCAGCGGCCACGTCATCAACATCGTGTCGACTGCGGGCCTTCGGATCGTTCCCGCGCAAGGCGTGTACGCCGCGACCAAGAACGCCGTGCGGACTCTCACCGAGGCCTTGCGGCAAGAGGCCGGCCCCACGCTGCGCGTCACGGAGATTTCGCCCGGGTTCGTTGCGACCGAATTCGCTTCATCCAACACCGATGCGTCCACGAGGGCGGCTGTGGAAAAGCAGATGGGCGAGATGGCCATCGGCCCGGACGCGATCGCGCGTTGCATCGCGCTCGTTGTCGAGCAACCGAGAGAGGTCGACGTCGGCACGATCGTCGTCCGGCCGACCGCCCAAGGCTAGTCCACCGCGGGCCTCTGGTCCCGTTCGCAGTCGTCTGTCAGATGGAGATTCACATGCACATTTCACTCGACCCAAAGGTAGCCATCGTCACCGGAGCAAGCTCCGGGATCGGAACCGCGATTGCGCGGCAGCTCGTCGAATGTGGCGCCCGCATCGTCATTACGGGCCGCAGGCAAGACACGATCGAGCAGGCTGCCGAACGTATCGGACCGGACTGCCTGGGGCTTGCGGCGGACGTGTCGAACCGCGCCGACATGGAGCGGCTGGTCGCGATCGTACGCGAGCGATTCGGCCGGCTGGATGTCGTGGTCGCCAACGCGGCCGTTGGCGCCAATGCCCGGCTCGGTGAGATCACCGAGGAGAAATTGTCCAAGGTCATCGGCACGAACCTGCTTGGTGTCGTGCACACCGTGCAGGCGGCACTGCCGCTCATGAGCCCGGCGGTCCGGTGATCCTGATCGGGTCCACTGCCTCCCACGAAGCGCCTGTCTCCATGAGCGTCTACGGTGCAGCAAAGGCGGGCCTGGGCGCCTTCACGAAGACCTGGATCAAGGACCTGCAGGGCCGCGGCATCCGGATCAGCACGATCAGCCCCGGTGCGATCGACACGCCCTCACTGCGGGAGGCGCTCGGTGCGGTGAGGGACGAGAGTCGAATCCAGGCACTGGCCGCCAAGAGCCCGCTCGTACGGATCGGCTCGATCGACGAAGTCGCCAACGTGGTGACCTTCTTCGGGAGTGACTTCGCCAGCTACATCAATGGCACCGAGCTGTACGTCGACGGTGGGTTGAAGGTCTGAAGCTGTTGTCAGTCCGAGGCCAATCGCCTGCCGCAGTGCGGGGTACCGCCTACCGGCGAGTGCCCTTCGCTGCGTTGCCTCCAACCGGTGCCTGCGTGCGGGCTCGACCGGCAGCTTCAGGGCAGCGAGATCAGGATAGCGGATGTCGGCTCAGGGTCAGCAACGACTCGTCGAGCCGAAGTGGAGCAGTCGTTCGATCGGGCTCGGACGAAATGTGACGCCCCCACCGCTCCCTTGGTAACCAGCAATGTCAGCAATACCCTGGTGCCGGCCGCTGGTGGCGAGCCCGCGTGCGAGCCCCAACGACTGCAATGTGTCCGACACCGTGAGTTCAACGGCTGGCGGCGCCCGACAGCGACCGCTGCACGGCTGCCCTTCACTGGCGTTCGTTTGGCGCTCCCAATGCGTTGGCAGGCGTCATCGAAATCGAACGAGTCGCAGGTCCAGCATCATGCCAATGCGGGTCAGGATCAGCACTCTGGTTGCGAGTCTCTTGCCGTTGCCCAGGCGGCCTGTGTTCGGCGGCAAGCTGCAGCACGGGTGGTGGTCGACCCTCTGCCGGTCCAACCACGGGCGACTTCTGCGCGGTACCGCGCGATGATCCGCCGATGGATCGAAACTGGAGGTGCAAATGCCGACGCCAGCCCCGATCGTGACGTCCCGCCGGGTCTTCATCAGCTACTCCCGGGCCCAGTACTACTTCGCCGAGGACCTTGCCGCAGCGCTGAGCAGGAGGGGTATCGACGTCTGGTTCGACGCGGAACGGCTGCTGCCCGGGTCGGACTGGCAAGGCAGCATCGAGGCGGGCATCCGCGTGGCCGATATCCTCGTGATCGTCGGGTCCCGCGAGGCGTTCGCCTCGAGCCACGTTGCGGGGGAATGGCGGTCAGCGTTGGAGGCCGGCAAGTGGCTCGTCGTCGCGCTGTTCGAAAGCACTCGCTTGCCTGACGAACTGGCACGCCAGGTCGCTGTCGCGGACTTCCGTTCGTCGTGGCGTGCCGGGATGGACGCGTTGGCTCGCATGCTGGAGCGCCGGGCGGCGGACGGCATCCACGCGGCCCTCCGGCCACGGCGCCGCAAGACCTGGTCGGTCAATGTCGTGCTCGGTTCCTTTGCCGCACTGATCGCGTACTTTACGCTGATCGCGGTGGCGGACGCGTTCGTCCTGCTGCGTTTCGAGGCGAAGGAGAACACCGTGCCGGTCGTGCTGGCGGGCATGTACGCGGCCTCGGTGGTCACGGTGCTCGTGCTGCGAATGCGTGCGGTCGCATTGCGTCGCTTCTGGCGCCGCCGAACGCTCATGACGCTCCTGATGTTCGGCGTGGCCGTGCCGCTGGCCGCGGCGTTCTCGTTCGATCGCATCGCGCTCTATGCCGTGGCCACGCGCGCGCCGGAGCTGGCAAGCTTACTGGGAGGAACACAGTTCGCGCTCGCCATGGCGGCGGTGGCGATGGCTTGCGCGGCCGCGCTGCTCCTTTACCGCAGCCGCGACTTCCGCCGCTGGTTGCCGACCGGCGAGGGGCGCGATGTCCTCGGTGCCCTCGCGTCGTACCTGCGGCGGCGGTCGCACGATGCGGAGCTTGCACCGGGCAGCGACGCCTCGTTCCGTCTGAGAGGTGCGCCTCCCGACCGGCCCGTAATGGATCTCATGCGCGGCGAATTTCAACGCTTTGGCCTGCGCGAAGCTCATGAGAGCGAGTGTGGGGCGACGACCGTCCTCGTCATCTCGCGCAATTCAACGCTGGAGGCCGTGGTGCGGGACATCCCGGAGCATGCTCCGGTGCTTCCGGTGATCGTGTCCAACGACGTGGACGGCGGTGTGGTGAACCGGGTGAGTCCCTTTCAATGGATCGACTACCGACGCAGGCACCGCAACACGCTGCGCGCCATGGCGCGACGGGTGCGCGACGGGCTGCAGGACACGCAGATGCACCCCCACGACGTGATCCCCGAAAAGCTCTCGACCGACGTCTTTCCGCGTCACGTCTCGTTCATCCTGATGTGCATCCGTGCCGCATCGGCCGTCGCGGTATGGCTCGTGATCGTGGCGGCCGCGGTGCTCGCCGTGTTGGCCATCGTGCCCGTGCGCGGAACGGCGCCGGCCGCCAACGATCTCTCTCGCAGGGTGGCGTTGATCGTGGGCGAACTGGCGGAGCTGTTCGTGTGGGACGCCAGCGGGGGGCTCTTTGCGCCGCTGATCGCGATGTCACGTTCGGGCGGAGGCCATGCCGCCGCGCTGGGCATGGCCGCCTTGTTGCTGGTGGTGCCGATCAGTCTGGTCGCGGTCGGGAACGGGCTGCGCACCGGGGCGGTCGGTCAGAGGGCGGCACATGTCGTCGGTGCCGTGGTGGTCGCGCTGGGCGTGGCCGGGCTGGTTCAAGCGCTGATCGCCGCGCGAACCGCAGTTCGTGGGTTCTGGCTGCTGTTCGTCGTGAAGGTGCTGCCCTTCGCCATCCTCATCGCGATCGCCGTGGCCTTCCTTGTTCTGCTGCGCCGGTGTGCCTGGCTGCCGGCCCCATCCGAAGCGTGGCACCAGCGACTCATCGAATCGGTCGTCGACCGGAAGGGATGGATCGCGATCTTGCGCACGGCGCTGGCGATGTACTTCTTTCTTGGCGGTGTGGGGTTCTTTCTCGTTTCGATGATCAGCTTCTGAACGCAGATCAGTCGCTTCACCACCCCAGTCGAGAAGTCCATGCACATCTCCATGTACAAGCAACGAGTCCGCGGCTGGCAACTCCCGCCGTGCAGTGTCGGACGAAAGCCGTTCGCTCGGTGGTCTCTGCGGACCCCGACGACATACTGCCGGCGCGAACGTCGGGACCAGACTGGGAGGCGACGTTCAAGTTCAGCACGTTGAATGTCGGCGGTTGCCGAAACCTGACTTTCAGCAGTCGCGGGCCCGGCTGTCCGCTCTACCTCCGAAGCGGCCGCGCAACCGTGAGTCAACCGGATGGCGATCACCTGTCGCCACGACGGTCAGCCAGCGGCAGCTCTCACCGGCTCCCAGCAGCGGCTCCCGACCCAGACCGGAAGTAGAGATCGAGCGACTCGCTGCCTTGAAGCGGTCGTTCGCGGTTGCGCAAGCCGGTTTCAACGGCAAGCCCGACGTTGACACACTGGAATACCTGTTGCGCCGCCCCATCGTCCGGAAGTTGGCACGTTCGGCGTGTCGACGAGGTCCACCTCTGCTCCCCTATGGCTCCCCGCAGATTCCGCAACTACCGGGGGTACTATCGGCCAGCTGAATTGGTGTAAGTTGGTGCTTCATTGCACGCATCGCGAAGCCATTTCGACAAGGTCGCCACAGGAGTAGGTAATGAAGACGGTGGTTTGGGTAGACGACGATCCGCTAATCAGTCGACCACTCCGGCAGGAGTTGGAGCTCGATGGCTTTGAACTGACGTTCCTCGAGTCCTGTTCTGAGTATCTTAACTACATTGACTCTCTCAAGCCAGCTGACCTCTTTATAGTCGACCTTGTCATGAAACCGGAGGGTCGCATTTCCAATCTTTCTTCTAACTACGGCCTTGAAACTGGGGTTCCACTAACGGTTGAGACCCGCAAGAAGTACTTAAAAACGCCCGTGTTGGTCTTCACGAATACAGCAAACGTTACAGCTCGAGAGGAAGCGAAGAAGAAGCTTAGTGGAATGAGCGGAGTAACTTTGGTCCCAAAGAGCAGGATGACAGAAACGGGTGATTTCGTGAAACTCGTTACTTCGCTGCTCCAAGATGACCGCGAAGGAGTGAAATCCGATTCTACTGTGCCCGTTTTTTCTAACTGGGCATACGACTTCTTTATCAGCTATGCAAGCGAAGATAGAAACTCGGTCGCGAGCCCGCTGGCGCTGGAACTTCGAGAGCGAGGCTGGCGAGTCTGGTTCGACCAGTCCGCATTGTCAGTTGGGGATAGTCTCCGCGAGTCAATCGACGATGGTTTGAGCACTAGCCGTTTCGGCGTTGTGATCCTATCTGGTTCATTCCTCAAGAAAGCGTGGACTCGGCGGGAACTTGGTGGCCTAGTCGCTCGAGAAGTTGCCGGTGAAATAAAGATATTGCCAATCTGGCACGGCACAACTAGCAAAGATGTATTGGACTTTAGCCCTCCGCTGGCAGATAGGGTCACTCTAGATACAACTGCTCAATCAATCCCCGAAATTGTCGATGAAATTGAACGTGCGATAAAGGCGTCCAAAACGCTAACCTAACTTGCCGTTCCATCGGATGGGGAAGCGTGGCGCTTGGCAACGCCCCTTTTTCCTCAGCTGAAATTATTATTATTATCGGATGCCGAAAGCGGAATGCGGCGCAGCCGCGGCCACTGGGAACTCTCCTTTCGCCACCACGCACCGTACCGTGCAGCGCGATCACGTCAACTTGCGGCCGGTCCGATCGGTCACCTAGGCCGCGAGCGCGGCCAAGCGAGAGTCATAGGAGCTGCCAGTGGCCGGCGACTCCTAGTGGCCGAGAGCGAAGGTTCGTCGACGGCCCTCAAAGCCGCCCTTCATGGCGGCTTCAGCGAACCACCCGGGCACGCGGGCATCGCAGCTGTCCCAACGAGGCCGCCTCGATCGCCTGCAAGAGGCGCTCGTCGGGCTCCCAGGTACCGCCACGTGCGACAAAGCGATCCGCCGCGTCGACGATCGGACCGGTGCCTTGCTTCCTGGATCGCGGGCTCCAAAGCCCGTCTTCCATACGGGCGACCATCTGGCTGTTCAGGCGCGCAATGTCCAGTAGTCCGTCAGCGTCGATGTTGAGGACGGAGAACGTTCGGTGGACGGTGCGCGTGGGCTTGCCGTCGACCATCTCGACGACGGAGCTGACCTGGCGGACGCGTTGCCCGGCGAAGTCGGGAAGGCGGGCGAGCTTTTCCTGCCTCAACATGCGCATGAACGCCGCGCTCGCCAAGGCGTGCAGCGAGTCGTCAGCTGAGAGCAGAAACGTACGCGACGACAGTTTCATGGCATCCGCGCATCAGCTGGTGGCAGCCGGGCGGGCCCGCAGGTCCCACCGGCTGCCCCGCCAGTTCGAGACGCGCCCCTCGGTCAGGCACCTCGGACACCTCCAGACGACGGCATGATCCTTGGCGACGACGCCTTCGACATTTCCCTTCTTGCACTTGAAGCACCGCGGCGCAGGAGGAGGCGCCGAAGTCTCGTCCGAGGGCGTGCGCGACCACGTCGACATGGAACTGGGCCATGGCGCGGGGAGGACCCTTGACTGGGCCGATCGCGCCGGATGCATCCAGGAAGTACGTGAGATCGGTGATGTACATCCGCTCGGTTGTCTCTGGGTAAGGCTGCCGACGCCGCAGTGTGGGCATAGGCGCCGGCGCATTGCAGCATAGCCTCCCCTTCGAGCGACGGGAAGCGCCGAAGCAGCCACGGCTGGTACCGCTCGCGTGGGTGCCGCCTCGTCCGTCAATGCACTGACGACGCCGCTGCCGGCGGAGCCGTCGCCGCTGGCGGCGGCGACAGGAAACGCACGCGCTGCAGGAACGCCTCCACCGTCGGCGCCCAGAGAGCAGCGGCGTGGCGCGACAGCCCGTGACCGTCGCCATCAGCCAACGGCGGCGCGTGGAAAAACGTCGTCGGGCTGCCGCCGCGTGCGAACGCGGCGTGCCAGGCGGCCGGCGCGTCCGGGCCCCCATACTGGTCGTTCTGCGCGTAGACCCACAGGTTTGGCATCGTCGTCGTCTTGCCGAAGCGTTCGTACAGCCGGGTCAGCTGCTCCGGGTCGCAGCTGCGACCGGGGGAGCGGGTCGGATTGCCGCCACTGCCGCCGGCAAAGTTGATGTAACCGACAACACCGGCCGGAGCGGTTGCTGCAGCCGCGACGGTCGTCAAGCCGCCGGCCGACTGACCGACGAGCGGCACCCGCTGCGGGTCCGCCCAAGGCTGCGTCGCGATCCAGGCGAGCGTTGCCTCGACGGTCCGCGCCTGCGCCTCGGCGACCCTGGCGTAGTCGCGCCGAGAGCGGCACTCGCCGCGCTCGTCGAGGCGGATGTAGCTGTTCTCGACATCCGTCCCGCCGGTGGCGCCGTAGCCCGATCGGATCGGCGAAACCACGGCCGCGCCCCGCGCCAGCCACCAGCGCAACTGCGCTTCGCTGACACCCTGGGTGAGCTTCGCGCGATCGACCACGTCTGATGCCCGCCCGTGAGAGAACACGACGACGGGGAAGGGTCCGGCGCCAGCCGGCCGAAAGACTTTGGTCACCATCTCGAGATCGGCCCCGAAGAGACCCGCGTGCGTCACGGGATCCCGACGGTCTCGCTGCGCTGTCCGCGCACTGGATCGCCCACGGCCGCCGGCGAGGTGGCCGCGTCGGAGGCCGTCGGCGCCGGCTGCGAGGGCGCCGACAGCCCCGCCGTGAGGAGCAGGAGACCGAAGAGTCGTCGGATCAGCGGTCTCATGGTCGAGGTCGATCGACTCGCGATGAACACGATCGATGGCCGCGAGCGCATGTTGACGGACCCTCAACTCGATGGGAGACCATCATGGAATCCGTTGCCACCGCCGTTCATCGCGAACCATGGAACAAGGGCAAGATTGTCGGCCAGAAGGCGCCGTTCAAGCTCAAGGACATCTGCGCTCTGCGGGTGCGGCTGCAGATGGGAAACCGGGTGCGCGAACTCGCCCTGTTCAACCTGGGCATCGACAGCAAGCTGCGCGGCTGCGACCTCGTGAGCTTGAAGGTACGCGACATCTGCCATGGCGATCAGGTCGCGGCTCGCGCAATGGTCATGCAGCACAAGACCGAGCGCCCGGTGCAGTTTGAGATCACGCCGGCCACCCGCGAAGCCGTGCAGAAGTGGATCAAGCTGGCGGCGCTGAAGCCCGACGACTTCGTCTTCCCGAGCCGGATCCACGACTCGCCGCATCTTGGTACCCGGCACTACGACCGCATCCTCAAGGGCTGGGTCCGGGAACTGGGCCTGGACCCGGCTGAGTACGGGACACATTCGATGCGCCGGACGAAGGCGACGCTGATCTACCGGCGAACCAAGAACCTGCGGGCCGTGCAGTTGCTGCTTGGCCACTCCAAACTCGAGTCAACAGTGAGATACCTTGGTATAGAGGTCGATGACGCGCTGGAGATCTCGGAGCAGACCGAGATCTGATTCCGCCGGCAGCATAGCCGCATAGCCGGGAAAGGCGCCGAGGCGACGTAGGCGTAGGCGTAGGCGCCGGCGCGGACGGCAGGCACCCCTGCATGTTGATCATGCGGGGGTGCCGGGTCGACGAACGGCGGCTCTGTGCCGCCGTCGCCGGCAGTCACTCCCGGCCAATTGCGGCCGCCCGCCGGCGGCAGCTTTCGATCAATCCATTCGGTGCTACGAAGCCACGAGGCCAAAAAGAGTAGTACGTCCCTGCTGCCAAGGAAGCAAGACGGTCACGGCAGTTCGCATCGACAAACGTTCTGCGGCCTGTGCGTCGGCAAATGCGCGGCCGGCCCAACAACGTTATATGCGGAATAGATCGAGATGCTCCATCAACGTGGACGCTTCATAGACGGTAGTTGACAACTGGGTAGGACCGCAAGCTTGCTCTTGAAAATCACGACCGTCGCGGCTCGGCCCACTGATCATTCAGGCGTAGACTCACCTACGACCAGGGTTGGCTGGGCGCGCCGTCCGATCCCGATGCTTACGGATCGTCGTGGCGCTGAAGGAGCCCGGATGAACAGGCGTGAGACCGTACTCGCATTGCTTACGTTCGACGTCGCGCCTCTCGCTGCGCAATCGCAGCAGCGGACCACGCCGATAGTAGGATTTCTTAGCGCGAGGTCCCCCGCCGATACCATGGATTTGCTGGCCGCGTTCCGCAGGGGCTTGGTCGAAGGCGGCTTTGTCGAAGGCAAGAATCTCACGATCGAATACCGGTGGGCGGGCGGTCAATACGACCGGCTGCCGGCTTTGGCAACGGAACTTGTGCGCCTGCCGCTGGCCGTCCTGGTTTCGACCGGCGGCGACCCTGCGGCGCTGGCGGCCAAGGCCGCGACCTCGACCACACCGATCGTCTTCGCCGTCGGCGACGATCCGGTCAAGACCGGGCTCGTCGCGAGCTACAACCGGCCGGGCGGAAACGCCACCGGCATCACCGTCTCCTCCACCACGCTGGAGGCCAAGCGGCTCGGGATACTGCATGAGCTGGTGCCGCACGCAGGTACGATCGGCTTCCTTCTGGATTCAAATTTTCCATGGGCCGAGAGCCAGCTCAGCGAAGCGTTGGAGGCGGCACGCTCCCTTGGTCTGAAGCTGGATGTCTTGCGGGCCAATTCCGATCGCGAGATCGACGCGGCATTCGAAACTATCGTCCGACGGCCCATCCTCGCGCTCGCGACAGCCGGGAGTCCATTCTTTGACACACGCCGCGAGAGGTTGGTGGCCTTGGCTGCGCGCCATGCCGTTACAACGATGTACAAGTTTCGACAATATGCGGTGGCCGGTGGTCTCGTAAGCTACGGAATCGATCTTGTCGATGCGTATTGGCGGATTGGTCTCTATGCCGCCCGGATTCTCAAGGGCGCGAAGCCTGCGGACCTGCCGGTCATGCTGCCCACCAAGTTCGAACTCGTCCTCAACCTCAAGACCGCCAGAATGCTCAGGCTCCCCCTTCAGCAGGGCTTTTTGGCGCGCGTGGACGAGATCATCGACTGAAGTGCTGCGCTGGGCGAATGAGGGCAGCCGAGACCTTGTGCGGAACGCTCTCTGATGTTGACGCTGTGACCTGCCCCGGCTTTTTCGAGCCACCTATTCCTGGAGGACTGGCCGGTTGATTGACTTCGTTGACTACAGCCGCACAGGGTCGCGCCGGGGACTCAACGATTTCGAATGCCGACAGCAGTTATCAAGATTGGTGATGCCGTGACCCAGGCAGTCGTCGTCGACAGCGCCCGAGTCGGTAATTGGCCAATGGCCGATTCGTGGCGCGCGATGATAGGACAAGACTGCATTGGCATAGGACTGCCGGCACTTACCCGATCCTGATTAGCCCCAACCTCTGCCAAGGCGGCCGCGAAAGGCCTCGGCGCAGAGCTGATCGTGATGGAGATGAGCAGCGCCGAAGACCTCGAACCCGCGCTTGTCCCCCGGCCTGAGGGCTGGCATGCGCGCCATGCTGCAGTTGTCGTCGCCGCTGATCAGCGCGCTGTCGAAGCAGAGCGCAGCTTTCGTGGTCCGGGCACCGCTTGCCCGGGCTGTCGGCCTTTCGCCGTTTTGCCGACGAAGGCGGGCTGCTGAGCTACCGGCAAACCGCGTGCGCATGTACCGCCGCGCCGCCGGCTTCGTCGACAAGATCCTCAAAGGGGCCAGACCTGGCGAGTTGGCGATCGAGCAGCTGGCCCAGTTTGAGTTCGTTGTCAACCTCAACGCCGCGAAAGCCAACGACTGCTGCCGGGGCGCTCAAACTGAAAGGGCGCATGGCAGCTGTGGGTCGGGACCGTGAGTTCGAGCGGAAGGGAAGCGGTCGCCGCAGCGGCGAGAACTGGCAAATGGCGGTCCTACGACCGCACCACTTCGCATAGCCGCCGCTCGTGCCAGCGCCGGTGGCCGCACCGAGCGGCAGCTTGATGCCAGTGAGCGTCAGTTCGCCCGGCTGCGACCACAGGCAGCTCACGCTGCGGAACAGCCGTTCGCGACACGAAGCCCAAGGACGGCAGCCGAGCTCGTCGCGGGTGCCGGTGAAGCCGCTGAGGGTTGAGTCGCATGGGGTTTCATGCTCGAAGTTCCACGGTTGTTGCGGCACCGGCGATTGCAGGAGCGCGCAGATGCTATGCGTAATCGGCTCCGTCGCGCCGCCAACTTTGTGGCCCGAACGCGGCTACTCCCCGAAGAGATCGGCCAGCACTTGCTCGCCCTCGGGCGACGCGGCCCACGGCTGCGTCCCGGGCCCACCAGCCGGCGCGGCCGCGTCATCGACAACGCGCCTTGCGATGTCTTCCGCCGGCATGGCCTGCAGCCACGCGAGCCGCTCGACCAGCGGCTCGGCGTCGACGCCCGCCAGTTCGGCCCAGCGCCGCAGCTTGTCGGCCAGCGTCGGCACCGCGCTGATGCCCGCCGAGCGCGCCCGCAGCAGCGGCACGATGCGCCCTTCGAGCTTCAGCTCCGCCGCGTCGGCAAACAGCCGCGCGATCTCGTCGCGATCCACGCCGTGGCGGTCTTCCTCGGCGATCTGCCAGCGCACGCGCACGAACGCACCGGCCGCGTCGGCCGCCGCGGCACGCAGCGCGTCCCGGTCCGGCCGGCCGCTGAAAGTCAGGTGCAGCGTGCGCCGCGCCGGCGTTTCGATGAATCGGTAGCTGGCGCGCTCAGGCGCCACGCCCACAGCAGGCACCCCTTGGCGCCCTCCTCGCCGTAGTGCAATGGGAGGAATTCATAGCCGGGTCCCCGCTTTCGTAGCAAATCCGTAGCAATGTCACACGCTCGAGAAGCGCAAGCATCGCGGAGACCCGCAGCTTGTGGATGAACCCGGCAAGACTGTTAATCCGTAGGTCCCTGGTTCGAGCCCAGGTCGGGGAGCCAAGAAAGACGCGAGGTAGCCTGTAAGTAGACGCTAACCCCTTTTGCTTTTCCAACGCTAACGTTGCCGCATGGCCAACATGCTCGGCGGCTGGGCGAGGATGTCAATGTGGCGCCGCCAGACGCTCACTGAGTTCGGTCATCACGTCACGCATGGCCGTTCTCGTCGGCCAGACGCAGCTGGTCGTAGCGGCCGATGTCGGCGCGCGGTGCCTCGATCAATTGGAGGCTGGTCTCGATCTGCTGCGGCGCCGGGCACGCGTTCAGCCGGGCCAGCCACGTTGAGCTCATGTTCGACGCTCACCCGGGCCGACGGTGGTGCACTCTCCAGAGCCAACTCCACGGCGACCAGCACGGAGTCCAAACCCGCGCTCGGCACGATCGCCAGCACCTGGGCCATCGCCCGATCGCCGCCAGGAATGCGCAGAACCGCGTGGCGCAGCCGCTGCAGCGGCTCGGGCAGGTGGGCGAACGGCGCGCCGCAGCGCGCCAGGCTTTCTTTGCAGCAGCGGGATGTAGTGCTGCCAGTCATAGCGGGTCTGGCCCCTCGTTGCTGAGCCGTTCGTGGCTGGCGACCACTTCATCGTCGGCGACGACCACCACTCGGTTTGGATACAGCCGCGTGCTGAGCATCTGCCCGACGAGCCACCCCGCGTCAGAATACATGTCGCCCCGATAGGCCTGAGTCTTTGGGGTTCCGGCTTTCTTGATGGTGGTGGGAGGCTGTGGATTTGTGGACGATGCGCTTCGCGCACCGGCCGGCTTGCCGCGGACAACGCATTCGCGTTGCCCACCGCATCGGCCTTCGCCCACAAGCTCCACAGCCCCCACCACCATCTGTGAACCAGAGTCAAAGCTCAGGTCCTATCGGGCGACAAGTATTCTGACGCGGGGGGAAGGACGCCGGCGAGCTCGAACGCGGGCCATTCCAGCTGCGAGACTTGCGCCCGTCTGCCGAAACGCACATGGCAGCGATGGGCGTCGGCAAGGACGTACGGGCGCGTTACGACCTGCGCAACATCTCGCCCTGACCGTTTCGCTGGACGTTCACTGGCTTCGAGCTGCAAACTGGCGCACCTAGACATTTCGCCGATCATGCCCGCCACACTGTTGCTCGATGGCGCCGCTGAACTACAGCGGTTGCTCGCCGAATTGAGCGGCCATACCTCCGCGAAAGTGCGTCTCTACGGGGAAAGCACTGTCTCATCCAAATGCGGCGCGACACTTCGACCGACACCGTCGCCGATCTGATTGAAACCACGCGCACACTGCGGCTTCAGGAGCCGCGACGCAATTGAGCTTGTATATCACATATTGTTAGAATTAACTCGCAGCAAAAAGATGCATCGATTTCTTAGAAGAGAAATTCTAGCGCTGATAGGTCCAGGATGCATTTGTTCCTATGCCGCGCCAACGTCCGGTCACCGCGAGCTCGGAGCAACTCCGGAGGCTGAGCAATGGCTGGATTTGGCTAGTGGAACGAAGAGCCTTAGCTCTCCGCTTTTTCTCTCCCGCTTCGTCGAACCCATATACTTTCTTACCGATTCATTTACTTGGACCCCCAACCCAGATAACGGCCCGGCCTACAGTACAGTAGTCGTCCCGCGGGGATTCGTCACCGATCTCGCATCAATACCGCCCATCTTTTTCCCTCTGCTTAGAGCTGACGGCGAATATGCACAAGCGGCGATCCTTCACGATTACTTGTATTGGGCTCAGACGACAACTCGACTTCACGCTGACGACATTTTCCGTATCGCGATGCGTGATTTGGAAGTTGCGCCGCACATAATTTGGCAGCTTTACAACGCAGTGAAGGTCTTTGGCCAATCGGCTTGGGACGACAACGAGCAACTACGCTTACGCGGTGAACGTCGAGTTTTAAAGCGCTTTCCAGCCCTGGCTGCTACTCGTTGGTCCACGTGGAAGCTCGACCCAGACGTCTTTGGTGCTATGTAATTTTACTGCGTCCGGAATATATGAAACTTCCTGACCCTAATAATGCGGCTTTCCGCGCAGCTTTGCTCATTTTATATATATGTATTTCAACTACTCAAGCTCTAGGATTGACAACGCAAGCTCTTGAGCCAACCGGGGATCAGCCCGTTGTTATTACCCCGAACGGGCGGCAGATCAGACCATATGAAGAAAGTAACGCCTTATTGATAAGTGCGTCCGCTTATTCTAACGGCTGGCCACAATTGCCTAATACAAAGATCGAACTTGATCGCATTGGAAACGAGTTGCGAAAGCATGGTTTCCGAGTCATCCGAGCACACGACCCAAGCGGCACTGAACTTAGGTCTCTGCTAGACGATTTTCGCGCGACCTACGGGTTCAAAAAAACAAGTCGCTTCCTGATCATGTTTTCGGGTCATGGTTTTACCAATCCGTCGACGGGAGTTGGATATCTTGTTCCCATTGACGCCCCCCTTCCTTCGCAGGATGGCCGAAAGTTCTTTTTAGGCGCGCTTTCCATCAGGTCCCTTGACGTACTTGCGCGAGAATTAGAAGTGCGCCACGCCCTTTTTATATTTGATAGTTGCTTCTCTGGCGCGATTTTCGCCACGAGGGCTGTGCCCGACGTAGCAACCTACAATGCCTCGGAGCGCTGGCGCTTTTTCAGTGATCGCGCGGAGAAGCCACTGCGTCAGTTTATCGCTGCAGGAGCGGCCGACGAAACACTACCTGCGGAAAGCGAATTTGCAAAGCTGCTTGTACAAGCATTGCAGGGGTCTGCACAGACGGCCACGGACGGCTATTTGACTAGTAAAGAAATTGGGCTTTGGCTTGAGCAGAACGTTCCTCGCTTCGTGACTAAGCAGAATCCGCATTCAGATACGATCCGTGACGCGGATTTGAGCCAAGGGGATATGATTTTTCAAGTCGCAAGGACTCCTTGGGACGTAAACGCGCAACGCACATTGCCTTTGGATCCCGCGCGTTCTTCGCAAACCGAGCCCACTATTGATAGGCAGAGTTCGCTTATCGCGCCAAGTTCGCGTGCACCACTTCCAAACCAAGCCCCGACTCTCAGCGAAGGTCCCTCGCAATACTCGCTCATCACACCCTCCCCCATCATAACACCCCCTTCCCAAACAATTCCCTTTGTGCCGTCGGGTTCGAAAGTCGAAAAAGTTACCTTTGCGGCTGATGCATTCTTCGATTACGAGAAAGCAGCCTTAAGGCCTGAAGGGTCAGCAAAGCTTCGAGACTTGGCGGAAAAAACTCACGACATAAACTTAGAAGTTATCATTGCAGTAGGTCACACGGACAGCTCGGAAGGAAGCGATGATTACGCACAAAGGCTATCTGTCAGACGAGCGGATTCTGTAAAGGCGTATCTTGTATCCTTGGGCATTGAGAAGAACCGGGTTTATACCGAAGGAAAGGGGAAGAAGCTGCCCACGGCCGACAATAAAACCGCCGAAGGCCGCGCAAAGAATCGGCGTGTTGAAATCGAGGCTGTTGGCAGCCGCGAAATTCAGCAGCGCTGATAAAATTTAATAATTCAATTCCGCGCCACGCGCAGGCCGCTCCGAGGCTGGCCGAGATGAAGCGCTGGATGGACCGGACGCTGGCGGCGATCTCGATCAGGTCGGAGTTGGCCAAGGCCATCACTCCGCCAAGCGCTGGGCCGCGCTCACCAAGTACGCCGACGACGGCCGTATCGAGATCGACAACAACGCGGCCGAACGCGAACTGCGCGCCGTGGCAATGGCCTGCTCATAGTGCCCCACCTCTTCAAGTACTTGAAAACATTGAGATCTGGTCGCCGTCGTCGACGCGACACGGGCGACTTGTTCGGGCAACCGCGTCGATGATCTTCGGATCCATGAGGTCGCATGTTGGCGCCGGCCGAAAATTGACCACGTGCCGACTGAACCTAAAAACGGCAGTTACCCCGGCGCGGCGAGCGCCGGAGGCGGGGTGGGAAGCGCCGATTGCGCGACGATCCGGCGGCAGATGTAGGCCAGCAAGGTGGCCCATCGGTCGATCTTGGGCAACTGCTCCGCAGCACGCCTGACATGGCTGATAGCCGCTTGAACATTGGCGACCATCGATTTGATCAACCCCGTTTCGGCGTGCATCGGCGTGAGGTACAGCGTCGTCTGTCCGCTGTGGTTGACCGCGCGGCCGACGGCCGCCAGCAGCAGCGGCCTGCTCGTCAGCGCCTCGCGCCGGGCTTTCGGATTGGCCGCGCGCACGTACCAACTCCACCAGTTGTAGACCAGCGCCACGGCGCGCGCGGTGATCTGGCTGCGGTGCATGTCGTTCGTGTTGAAGCCACCCCAGCCCCATTGGTTCTTCAGCTCGTTGAAGCCGTTCTCGCAGTCGCAGCGGTCGCGGTAGAGCTGGCCTACTGCCGAGAGGTCGTACTCGACGTTGGTCACCAGCACCGTGTACTCCCACAGCTTGGCGTTGTCCTGCAACTCGTCGTGCGGCAGCGCCAGCATGAGTTGCTTGTCGTCTTGTTTGCTCGCGCGCGTCAGCGCGAGGTCGTGCTTGACGCGCCGACGCAGCACCACCACGCCGCGCGCCTGGCTCCAGCCGCTGAGCTTGATGCTGTCTTCGATGGCCTGCCAGCCCTGGCAGGCTTCGCTCGCTTGTGTCCAGCCTTCGCGCTTGAAGAGCCGCTCGATCAGCCGCTTGACGTTGGTCGTCCTGCGCAGCCGCAGCAGGTAAGCCTTGTCGCGCTGCTCGCACACCTCGATGATGTCTTGGTTGCCGTAGCCGCAATCGCCTCGCACCAGCGCCGGACCGCGCTCGCCCAGTTCGTCGAGCAGGCGCCCCAAGGCGGTCTTGGCGTGGCCCGAGGTGTGTTGCTTGCCAGGGCTGAGTTGGGCGTCGAGCACCAGGCGCAGATTGCCTACCCAGAAGGTGTGCAGCACGTGGCTCGGGCGGCCCGGCTTGTGCGGGTTGTAGCCCAGCTCGGCGCCTTCCTGGTGGCCATACAGCGGCTTGATCGTGGCGTCGATGTCGAGCACCCAGGGCAGGCCCAGCGCATCGCGCACGCTGGCCATCAGCGCCGTGCGCATCCAGGGTTCGCTGGCTACCGGATCCAGCGCCTTCAACGCACGGCGGATCGAGTCTTCGCTGACCAAGCCCTTGAGTCCGAGCGCCTGCGCGGCAACTGCATCGCCGCGAACGCCGGCGATGTGCGCGTAGCGCTTGCTGCCCGCCAGGATGCCCAGCATCAGCGTGCCCAGCACATCTCGCGTCCTCGACGCATTCGGGCTGCTGTAGCGCAGCGGGCACCCATCGACCCAGCGGTCGAACACGCCGGCTGTGGCCAGGAACTCGGCGAAGAAAACCAGTTGGCCGTGCGGCGTGGCCTGGGCCGATTCGTCCCAGCGAACGTGCATGCGACCGCCCATCGTGTCGGCCACCATCGCCTCCTCGCTGGCCTGCGCCAGCGCGGTCTTCTTCGGTTCCTTCGATTCACCCATCGGGTGAGTCTGCCCGATCACCGCAAACCCGCGCCAGTGCTCAAGAAACGCACCTCGGCGACGGGTCAGCTGCGGTTTTTAGGCCTGAATTTTGAGCCAGGGGTGGAAGCCGACTTTTGATGGTCGGCTGTGGATAACTTTAGCTTCTTCCTCCTTTCTCGGTGACTGCGGATGTTGGGTCGCGCGGGGCATGACGCGGAGGGCGTAGCCCGTAGCTGCTTGCCCCGCGCGCGCCGCGCTTCAGGCCGGGTTTGGTGGCGCCGAGTTCTGCGGCCCTCGTCGGTCTTGCTCCCGGGCCTTGATGCGCTTCTTCGTGCTGGCCGTTGCCTGCGTCACGCGGTAGCTTTCGTTGCCGGTCTCGACGATGTGGCAGTGATGCGTCAGCCGGTCCAGCAGCGCCGTCGTCATCTTCGGATCCACGAACACCGTCGACCATTCGGCGAAGTCCAGGTTTAGTGCGGACAGAATTCTTATGCGGATTCCCGTTGCCGGGAGCCCGACATCCTCCCTACGTTGCCCGATTCGATCGCCGCATAAAGATACCCGTTGTCAGCGAGGCGATCAACTTGTCGGTTGCCCGAAATCGACCTGATCGCAGGCACGGTGCCGCGGTGGCTTCGAGCGCCTCGAGCCCGATAGACGGGTCAGCGCGGGTGTACATCTCTGTCGTCTGGATGCTGGCATGACCGAGCCATAACGAGACCTTGCGGATGTCCTTGGTCGCCTCGAGAACCGTGAGCGCACAGGAGTGCCTGCTATTTCTTGCAAGACATAGGAGGCACACGACTGCGATGCATCTGCTGCAGTCCGGCGAACGGATCGATGAGGTCGCCCTGTGGCTGGGCCATGAGAGCCCGACCACCACTCACCAGTACACGCAGGCCGACCTCGCGACGAAGGAGAAAGCGCTGGCCAAGCTGCACGACCCCAACACCGCCGCCAAGCGCTTCAAGGCCACCGACTCGCTTCTGGAGTTCCTGAAGACGCTGTGATTATGAGAACGACTGGAGCGCGTCGAACGCCTTGCGTACGAGGTGATCGACGCGCTCGCGAACGTCGAACTTCTCATAATTGGGTCTACTCATAAAGACTGGTTGCCGACGTTCAAGTTCAGCACGTTGAATGCTCCACCTCTGAAGCGGCCGCTCATCCGTGGGTCGACCGGGATGGCGATCATCTTTCGCTACGACGATCAGCCACCGGCAGCTCTCGCCGACTCCGTGCAGCGGCTTACGACCCAGAGCGGGCGCAGCCATCCAAAGATTGCGCGCCCGATAACGGACCTTCGTATCGCCAAGTAGCCGCGGCGCGTACACGGGCAGTGCCACCTTGGCGGCTCTGCGGTGCACGGGTCCTTCTCGGCCGATCCGGCCGGCCGCGATCAGGAAGCCGCCGCCCGCTGTCGCTGCATGGCCAAGACGTTGCGGCCTACGACGCGTGACGCGGGGCGAAGCTCAGCGATGGACGAACTCTCCCGGCTTGGCCGCACGACGCGGAGGACGCCGTTGGAGCAGCCGCTCGCTCATTTACCTTGTGGTGGGCAGGAGTCCCACGGGTCATCAGTGATTTCCCATGTGAGATATTGACGGCCCTGCCCGATCCACGACCCACTCCTCGCATGAACGACAAACTGCTGGCGCTCCGCCTCTTCGTGCGCGTTGCCCGCACGGGGAGCTTCTCGGCTGCGGCGCGCGAGCTCGACCTTTCACAGCCTTCTGTATCGCGCATCATCGCGGCGCTCGAAAAAGACGTCGGCGGGGCACTGATCGCCCGCACGACGCGAGCTGTCACGCTAACTGACGTTGGCAACGACTATCTGACGCGTGTCGAAGAAATCCTGGCGTCCCTCGAGGCGGCCGATCACCAGGCCGGTGGATCGCAGGAACTGCGTGGGGGCACTTCGCATTGCAATGCCTGGAAGTTTCGGCGTGCGCGAAATCATTCCAGTGATGCCGGGCTTTCTTGCGCGCCATCCTTCGCTGAACGTCAGCTTGTTGATGAGCGATCAACGGCAAGACACCGTCAAGGAAGGTGTCGATGTCGCACTCCGCCTCGGCGAGCTGGCCGACTCGACTGCCACCGCGCGCCTGATCGGCCGAACGCAGCGAGTCATCGTGGCGTCGCCGACTTATCTGAAGGCGAGAGGAGCGCCTCGGGCGCCCGACGACTTGGCCGCCCACGCGGCCATCGTCGGACCTGCCGGTACGAGCGCGGGCACATGGTCCTTTCAGAAGGATGGCCAAAGCGTGTCAGCCCGCATCAACAGCCGCCTGACCGTTACCGGCAATGAGGCGGCCGTAGCCGCTGCCGTAGCCGGTATGGGTGTCGTGACCACAGCGCTCTGGGGCTGTCGCGCCGAACTCGCCAGCGGCTCGTTGATTCAACTACTTCCCGATTGGAAGATGGGCGAGGTCGAGGCCCACGGCATGTTCACGCCAGGCCGACGACCGAAGCCCTCGGCACGCGCGCTGGTCGAGTATCTGATCGCGGAACTGCGTCGCTAGGCGTTGGTCAGCCAGGCAACTTCGCCGCCAGCAGATCGACCTCTTCAATGACCGGCGGTGTGCTGAGCAACGCGGCTGCATTGGCCATCAACGCCGCGGCTATCGGGCCGCGCAGATGAGCTTGACGGCCTTCCTCGTCGGCGAAGGTGTCGAACACGCCGAACGTCGACGGGCCGAACTGCAGCGCGAACCAGGCGATGGTGCCCAACTCGGCATTGGCGAGCGGCAACGCGCCGGCCAGGAAGGCGGCAACGGCGCCCTCCTGGCCGGGCTTGGCTTCGAGACGGACGAACAGGGCAAATTTGGACATGGAGTGCTTCTCTTGTTGAACAGGTGAATGAATCGGCGAGTGGCAAGTCTCTGCGTCGCGTGGACACTTTACGAGTGGCAAGAAAGCCAACATTGATACGATTGCTGCCATGCGCATCCACATTCTGGTTCTCGATGGCGTGTTCGACTTGGGCCTTGCGGCCCTTACCGACACGCTCGGCACGGCGAACCAACTGGCAGGGTCGCTCGCGCACGCGCCGTCGCCTGTCGTAGTGACATTGGTCGGGGTGCGACGGCGCGTGCGAACGGCGCAGGGGCTGACCGTGCCGGCAGTACCCCTGCACGGCGCGGAGAAGCCCGACGTCGTGCTTGTGCCCGCGCTCGGCGCCAAGATGCCGGACACGCTTGCGGCGCGCCTTGCACACGCCGACGTGGCCGACGCGGCCGTCGCGTTGCAGCAGTGGTCGAAGGCTGGTGCGGTCGCCGGGGCCGCATGCACCGGCACCTTCGTGATGGCGGAGAGCGGGTTGCTCGATGGTCAGCGCGCCACGACGTCCTGGTGGCTGGCGCCGATGTTTCGGCAGCGCTATGCGCGCGTGGTGCTCGACGAGTCCCGCATGCTCGTGAACTCGGCGCGCTTCATCACGGCCGGCGCAGCCCTGGCTCATCTTGATCTTGCGCTGAGCATCGTCCGCAGCCGCAGCCCGGCGCTGGCGGCGCTGGCAGCACGCTATCTGCTGGTCGAGGCACGTGGCTCGCAAGCCGAGTTCGTCATCCCCGATCACCTCTCTCACGCCGACCCTGTGGTCGTGCGCTTCGAGGGCTGGGCCCGGCAGCAACTCGCGCGAGGCTTCTCTCTCGACGAAGCGGCCGTCGCAGTCGGCGCGAGCAAACGCACGCTGGCGCGGCGCTTGCACAGCGTGTTGGGCAAGACGCCGCTCTCGTACTTCCAGGATCTGCGAGTCGAGCGTGCGGTGCACCTCTTGCACACGGGCAGCGAGAGCATCGATCAAATCGCCACGCAGATCGGTTATTCCGACGGAGTGACCTTGCGCGCGCTCTTGCGACGCAAGCTGGGCCGCGGTGTGAGGGAGTTGCGCGCGCGAATCTGATGATCGGTGGTGACCAGTGGTGAGCAATCCACTTGACGGATAAGTCTTATTCAACTGAGCGTTCAAG
>Ga0207671_10002026_pt1 | contig 22278 bp, 19 predicted proteins | sample KBSC24metaG_FD_184352 | JGI IMG/M metagenome (GOLD analysis project Ga0207671, IMG submission 184352) | Corn rhizosphere microbial communities from Kellogg Biological Station, Michigan, USA - KBS C2-4 metaG (SPAdes) (version 2) | ecosystem: Host-associated > Plants > Roots > Rhizosphere > Soil... | reverse complement strand
GGTTCCGTTCGGGGTCGGGTCCCGCGCGATCCGTATCAGTCCGGCAAGCCCAGCCGGCTCTTGATCTGGCTTCGTGCGGCGCGCAGCATCGACGCTGCCGCCTCTCCTTCGCCGAAGGCGCGAGCCTCCGTGGCTGCGCCGATCAGTTCGGAGAGAAGCGAACTCGCCAGCGCGTCCGCATCCTTTCGGCCGAGCGTGTCCAGCGCGTCCCGCAGCCGAACCCGGAACATTTCGACACCCTGCGCGAAACGCGTTCGTGCGACCGGGGGCATGCGCGCCGCCTCGCCGAGCAGGGGAGGGAAAGGGCATCCCCGTCCGCTGACGGCGAGCCGCCTTTCGGAAAGATAATCGTCGACGAGCGCGGACAGGCCCGCCCCGATATCGTCCCGATCGAGGTGGCGGGCGAGCATCAGCTGATTGTCCTGGAACATCCTGTCGACGGCATGCGCGACGAGATCATCGCGATTGTTGAAATGCGCGTAGAAACCGCCGTGGGTCAGGCCCGCGCGCTTCATCAGCGATGCGACGCCGATCCCCTCGAAACCGTGCTGGCGCATCGCCTGCGCCGCTTCGTCGAGGATGCGCGCCCGCGTGCGCTCCTTGTGGCTGAGCTTGTCGGTCATCGTCAGCTTCTCGTCTCCCATCCGCCGCCCAACGCCCGGATCGCAGCCACCGATGCGCGCGCCGTGTCGGTGCGCGCCGTTGCGAGCCGGTCCGACGCATCGAGCAGGGCGCGATCGGCGTCTAGCACATCGACGAGCGCCAGCACGCCACCGGCATAAGCCTGCCGCGCCTGGTCGCGCGACCGGGTGAGCGAGGCGACCTGCCGCTCGCGCAGCGCGATCTCGGTGCGGCCCTCGGCGAGCCGGGTGAGCGAATCCTCGACGTCCTCGGTGGCGCGGAGGACGGCGCCGCGATACCGGGCCAGCGCCTCGGCCTCGTGGCCGCGCGCCTGGGCGACCTCGGCATCGACCTTGCCGAAATCGAACAGGCGCCAGCGCAGCCCGCCCATCGCGCCCGCCTGCAGCGCATCGCCGGTGAACAGGCCGCCACCGCCGACGGTGGCGAAGCCGAGCAGCCCGCCGAGCGAGACGTGCGGATAGTAATCGGAGATCGCCACGCCGATCCGCGCGTTCGCGGCCGCCACCTGCCGCTCGGCGGCGACGAGATCCGGGCGCCGGCGCATCAGCTCGGCCGGCTCGATGTCGCCGCTCGGATCCGGCGCCACCGGGATCGCGACGGCCTGCGCGAGCTCGGCATGTCCGATGCCGGCCTGCTGGCCGGTCAGCACCGCGAGCCGGTTGATCTGGCCCTGGATCGCCGCGCGAAGCGGCGGGATCGCGGCTTCGATGCCCTGTTGCTCGCCAAGCGTCCGGTTGAGTTCCCGGTCGGCGACGAGGCCCTGGCCCGTCTGCTGGCGGATAAGATCGACGAGCTGCTTTTCGGTGCGGAGCTCGTCTTCGGCGACGGCGAGCCGAGCCTGAAGGCCGCGCAGCTGGAGATAGGCGTCGGCGGTTTCCGCCGCGACGCTGAGGCGCACCGCGTCCGCGCTCGCCAGCGAGGCGGCGAGGTCCGCGCGGGCCGCCTCGCGGCCCCGGCGCAGGCCGCCGAACAGGTCGATCTCCCACGAGGCCTGCGCACCCGCCTGATAGAGCGCATAGTCGCGCGGCAGACGAAGCTCATGGGCCGCCGCGCCGATCGGTGTCTGGAGCGAGGTGATGTCGCGCTCGGCTGAGCCTGCGGCGCCGACCGTCGGCAGCAGAGCCGCGCCTGCCGCCCTGGCCGCGCCCCGCGCCTGGTCGATCCGCGCCGTCGCCGCCGCGATGTCGAGATTCTGGGCGAGCGCATGGGTGACGAGCCCATCCAGCACGTGATCGCCGAACCGCGTCCACCAAGGGACGTCGACCGGGGCGATGGCGGCGGGGGTCTGGTAGCGCGGGGTGAGCGCGACCTCGGGCCGGCGGTAGTCCGGGCCGACGGTGCAGGCGGCGAGCATCGCCGTGGCGGCGAGGGCGAGGGGGAGGCGCATGAGCATTCCTCAGTGGGCCGCATCGGGCGGCGGGGCGTTTCGGGGCGGGCTGCAGAAGGGCACCATCACCAGCGCGCCGACGAACATCCAGGCCATCATCCGGAACACGTCGTTGAAAGCGAGGGTGAGCGCCTCGCGACCGGCGACGCGCGCGAACAGGGCCTGGGCTGCGAGCAGCGCCTGGCGTGGATCGGGATCGAGCGCGGACAGCCGCCGAGCGACCGCCGCGATCGTGCCGTCGACCGGCGTCGCGCCGTGCGCCATCGCCTCGCCGAGCCGCAACGAGGCGAGCCGGGTGTGGTTCTGCAACAGCGTGTTGGTGACCGCGATGCCGATCGCGCCACCGAGGTTGCGCATCAGGTTGAACAGGCCCGAGGCATATTTGAGCTCGGCCGGCTGGAAGCCGCCCAGCGCCATGGTGACGCTGGGCACGATGCAGAGCATCATCGAGAAGCCGCGCAGCGCCTGGCTGGGCAGCAACTCCCAGAAACCCCAGTCGCTCGACATGCGGGACGACAGGAGCAGGCTGAGGGCGAAGCAGGAGAGCCCGGCGCCGATCATGTAGCGCAGGTCGATCCTTTGCATCAGCCGGGCCGAGACGACGACGCTGACCATCTGCGCGAGCCCGACGACGATGACGGTCGTGCCGATCTGCAGGGAGTCATAGCCGCGGACCTGCCCGAGATAGACGGGGACGAGGTAGACGGCCGAATAGAGCCCCACCCCGAAGACGAGGTTGAAGACGCAGGAGAAGGTGAAGGTCCGGTTCCGGAATGGGCTCACCTTCACCAGCGGATTGGCGGAGAAGAGGCAGCGCTCGATGAACAGCGCGAAGCCGACGAACGCGCACCAGGCGGCGATTGCGATAGTGGTGTCGCCGAACCAGTCGTGCCGCGGCCCTTCCTCCAGCACATATTCGAGGCCGGCGAGGAACGTCGCCATGGCGACGAGCTGCACCCAGTCGATCCGGGCGAACATCGACGGGTTGGGCTTGTCCACGCGCAGCACCTGCGAGGACAGGATCATCGTGAAAAGGCCCGGCACGATGTTGACGAAGAACAGCCAGCGCCAGTCGAGCGTGTCGGTGATCAGGCCGCCCGCACTGGGCCCGAGCGTCGGCGCCATCACGCTCACCGCGCCGAGGATGGCGGGGATCATCGCGCGCTGCTTGCCGGTGAAGATGGTGAAGGCGGTGGCGAAGACCAGCGACACCATCGTGCCGCCGGTGAACCCCTGGAGCGCGCGGAAGGCGATCATCGAGGAGAGGTTCCAGCTCAGCCCGCACATCAGGCTGAAAAAGGTGAAGCAGGTCGACGAGAAGACGAAGGCCCAGCGTGTCGACATCGCGTTGGCGAGGAAACCCGAGAGCGGGATCATCACCAGCTCCGCCATCAGATAGGCGGTCTGCACCCAGCTGATCTCGTCCGGCCCCGCGGCAAGGCCGGCCTGCACGTCCTTGAGCGACGCCGAGACGATCTGGATGTCGAACAGGGCCATGAACTGGCCGAGGGCCATCACGAACAGGATCAGATACTTGCGCGACGAGGGCATGCCCTGCGGGTCGTGCGACCAGTCCTGCCCGAGGGACGTGAGCCAGTTCAGCACGGTGCCACCCAGATTCCCTCTCGACTCATATGACGATCGTCATTTAAATGACGGCCATCATATACGCAAGCGCGCCGGGACGCTCGGCCGCGGGAGGTGACAGTGGACGGAACGGCACCAGGTTCGATCGCGCCGGACGAGGCCGGGCAGGGACCCGGTGGAGCGGCGGCGAGCGCGGCGCGCACCCCGCCCGTGCGGCGCGGCCCCGGCCGCCGGACGATCGTCGTGACGGTGATCGCGATCGTCGCCGCGCTCGCCGGGATCGTCTGGATCACGATGCGCCCGAGCAGCGAATCGACGGATGATGCCTATGTCGCCGCCGACTCCACCACGGTCGCGCCGAAGGTGCGGGGCCTGGTCTCCGCGGTGCTGGTGCGCGATAACCAGCCGGTCCATGCCGGCGATCCGCTGGTCCGGATCGACCCGGAGGAATTCGACGCCCGCCTGCAGTCCGCGCGGGCGGCGCTGGCCGACGCAAAGGCCGATGTCGCGTCGGCGCGGGCCGCGCTCGTCAGCCTCGACGCCGAGGAGCGGCTGGCCGCCGCCAATGTCGTCGCGACCCAGACCCAGATCCGGTCGAGCGCGGCGGAGGCCGCGCGCGCCGATGCCGACCGGACCCGCTACGACAATCTCGTCGCGACCGGCGCGGTCGCCAGACGGGATGCGGACACCTATCGCGCCACCGCCGTGACGGCGGAACAGGCGCAGGCCCGCGCCGCCGCCTTGTTCTCGGTCGCCGAGCGTGAATCGGGCGTGACCGCCGCGAAGCGGCCCGGGCTGGAGGCCGCCCTGCAGAAGGCCCAGGCGGCCGAGCTCCAGGCCCAGGCCGCGATCGACCTCGCCCGCCAGGATCAGGGGCATACGCTCGTCCGGGCCGCGGTCGACGGCGTGATCGGCAACCGGCAGGTCCGCGTCGGCGATTATGTCCAGCCGGGCACGCGGCTGCTGACGCTCGTGCCGATGGACGCGCTCTACGTGACGGCGAACTTCAAGGAAACCCAGTTGCGCGACATGCGGGTCGGCCAGCCGGCGGCGATCTACGTCGACCAGCTGGGCGGCAGCCTCAAGGGTCATGTCGAGAGCTTCGCGCCGGGATCGGGATCGAGCTTTTCGCTGCTCCCGTTCGAGCCCGGCACCGGCAATTTCACCAAGATCGTCCAGCGCGTGCCGGTCCGTATCCGCTTCGATCCGGGCCAGTTCGACGCCCGCGCGCTCCGCCCCGGTCTCTCGGTCACCGCCAGGGTCCGGTTCCAGGGCTGATCTCCGTTCCCGTAGCTTCCGCTTACCCACAGGAAGGGTGTCCCCATGCAGTATCGCAAGTTCGGCCGCACCGGCCTCACCGTCTCCAGCCTGTGCCTCGGCACCGGGACCTTCGGCACCCAGACCGACGAGGCCGAGGCCCGCCGCATCCTCGATGCCGCGGCCGACGGGGGCATCACCTTCCTCGACACGGCGGACATCTACCCGCCGGGTGGCACCGGGTTCGAGGTGGTCGGCCGGTCCGAGGAGATCACCGGCCGCTGGCTGAAGGGCCGGCGCGGCAGCGTCGTCGTCGGCTCCAAGGCCGGCGGCGCGATGGGGCCGGCGGCGTGGGACAAGGGGGCGTCGCGCAAGCATCTGCTCGATGCGATCGAGGCCACGCTGCGGCGGCTCGATACGGATTATGTCGATCTTTACCAGATCCACATGGACGATCCCGAAACGCCGCTCGACGAGATGGCGGAAGCGATGGACGCCATCGTGCGGGCGGGGAAGGCGCGCTACATCGGCGTGTCGAACTTCCTCGCTTACCGGCTCGCCCGCGCGCTGGGCCGCCAGGAAGTGTTGCGCCTGACGCGATTTGCGTCCGTGCAGCCGCGCTACAACCTCCTGTTCCGCGAGATCGAGCGCGAGCTGCTGCCGCTCGCGCGGGAGGAGGGGATCGCCGTCACGCCCTACAATCCGCTGGCCGGCGGCCTGCTGACCGGCAAGTACCGGCTCGACGACAATCCGGACAAGGGCCGTTTCTCGGGCGAGTTCGGCCAGTTCGGAGCGATGTACAAGGCGCGCTACTGGCAGCGGCGGGAGTTCGAGACGATCGCCGCGATCGAGGGGATCGCGCGGAAGGGCGACATGACCTTGCCGACGCTCGCCGTCGCCTGGATACTCGCGAACCCGGCGGTGTCGTCGGTGATCCTCGGGGCCAGCCGCGCGAGCCAGCTGGGGCCGACGCTCGCAGCCGCCGGCCACGATCTCCCGCCGGCGCTGAAGGCGGAGCTGGACGAGATCACCGCCGACTATCGCCGCGGAGACGTGGGCAGGTAGGAGAGGCGCTTTGTCGCGCGACGATGAGGAACATCCGGGTGTCGACACCGCCGCCGATCCGCCGTCGCTTCCGATCACGCCCGAGACCTATCGGCTCCGGCGCTCGATCGGCTTCCTGCTGAAGGGCAATGCGAAGCTGGCGATGGCGCTGGCCGAGGACGCCTTCGCCGGCGAGGGCGATCTCGGCTTCGTCCATTTCATGGTGCTGATGCTCCTGCGCGAGGGCGTCGCCCGCACGCCGGGCGATCTGGGGGCGCTGATCGGCATCACCAGCGGCGCGATGACGCGGCTGGTCGACCATCTGGAGCGCAAGGGCCTCGTCGCGCGCGAACGCAGCCGCCGCGACCGGCGCTCGGTCGGAATCGGGCTGACCGGGAGCGGCGCGAAGGCGGCCGACGCGCTGCTTCCCCGGCTGGTCGGGCTGTGGAACGGGGTGCTCGCCGACTTCGAGCCAGGAGAATATCGCCTGCTCGTGCTTCTGCTCGAAAAGCTGTTCCGGGCCCTTCAGGCCTCGCAGAAGCCTGGGCGCGAAGTGTTTCCGCGGAGCGCGTCGATCTAGCGACCGGCGTGCTCCATTGCGGAGAAACGGGCCGGACGCTGGAACGAGGGGAGGAGGTCCAGCGTCCGGTCCTGTTGCCGCGGTCCGTGCCGCAGCGATTCACGCCCCAGAAAGGGGTCGGCGCCTCAGGCGTTGGCGCCGCCGTCCACGGTCAGCTCCGTGCCGGTGATGTAGCGGGCCTTGTCGCTGGCGAGGAACGCCACCGCGTCGCCGATCTCGTCGGGCGTGCCGTAGCGGCCGTTCGCGGCCAGCGCGCGGAGCGGTTCGTGGAAGGGGCCTTCGATCGGGTTCATGTCGGTCGCGATCGAACCCGGCTGGATCACGTTCGCGGTGATCCCCCTGCTGCCGACCTCACGGGCCAACGCCTTGTTGAACGCGGTCAGTGCCGATTTCGTGGCGGCATAGACGCCGACGAGGTGCGACGGGATCCTGTCCGCGAAATAGCTGCCGATGGTGATGATCCGGCCACCCTCGCCGATATGCCGGAGCGCGGCCTGGGTGGCGACGATCGGGCTGCGGACGTTGACGTCGAGGAGCGCTTGCAGATCGTCGATCGCGATATCGGCCACGCCCGCGAGGCGCAGGATGCCGGCATTGTTGACGAGGATGTCGAGCCCGCCGAGCGCCTCGGTCGCCTCGGCGATCGAGGTCTGCACCTGGGTGACGTCGGCGCTGTCCGCCCTGATCGCGACGGCCTTGCGACCCTTGGCGCGGATCTCGTCCACGACCTTACCGGCCAGGTCAGCGGATTTCTCGTAGGTGATCGCCACGTCGGCGCCTTCATCGGCCAGGGCCCTCGCGATCGCGGCGCCGATGCCCCTGCTTGCACCCGTCACCAGAGCGCGTTTTCCGGTCAACAACATGATCAATCCCTTTCTGTGTCAAGCGACACAGAATTAAGTAGGTGGGTTGATCGCAACGTCAATGGCATTATGTGTCAATCGACACAGAAAGGTGAATCATGACGACCGTGGGCAGGCCACGTGAGTTCGACCGCGAGGCGGCGCTCACGAATGCGATGCGGGTATTTTGGTCGAAAGGCTATGCGTCGGCCTCGATGACCGACCTGTGTTCGGCGATGCGCATCCGGTCGCCGAGCCTTTACGCGGCGTTCGGCAGCAAGGAGGCGCTCTATCTCGAAGCGCTCGACCATTATGTCACGACCATCGGGAATGCGGTTTGGGGCAAGCTCGAGGGCGGCCGGACGGCGCGCGCCGGTGTCGAGGCTTTCCTTTTGGCCGCGACCGAAGCGCTGCCGGCTTCGGAAGGGGTGCCGGCAGGCTGTATGTCGACGCTTGCCGGGCTTGGCGACGAATGGCCCGATGCGATCGCCCGGGTCGCCCGGGAGATCAGGTCATCGTGCCTCGGTCATCTGGCCTCGCGGCTGACGATGGCAGTTGCCGAGGGCGAATTGCCCGCGACGGTGGATGTCGGCCAACTGAGCCGCTTCTACCTTGGCGTGTTCCAAGGCATGGCGAGCCAGGCCCGGGATGGCGCGGCGCGCGATGACCTGCGCGGGATCGTGGAGACCGCGATAGCCGCCTGGCCCGAGCGGCCGTAGCGCGAAGGGGTGAGCAATATTGCGGCGGGGTCGTGTGGTTATCGTCACGCCGGGATACAATTGCGATCGCACGGCAGGTGGGCGCCAAGATCGATCATAGCCGCCCAAGCCCGGCTTGACAAAGCGGACACCGAACGCGCCAATTTCATGACCATGGTCGATGGAGGCCCGAATGTGCGACGATCTCATTCACCCAGGTCTGGTCGATGACTGGACGATCTCGCGCCGCGCATTCGTGGCGACGGGCCTTGCCGCGGCCGGGGTCAGTGCCGCCCGCGCCCAGCCGGCGCTGGTCGAGAAGGGGGTGACCATCACCACGCCCGACGGCCGCGCGGACGCCTTTCTGTGTCGCCCGGCCGGCAAGGGCCCCTGGCCAGCCGTCCTGATCTGGCCGGATATCATGGGTTTGCGGCCGGCCTTCCAGGCCATGGCGCGTCGGCTCGCCGGTGACGGCTATGTCGTGCTGGTGCCCAATCCATTCTATCGCAGCAGGACGGCGCCCGTCGTTCCGGCGAGCTTCGACTTCAACGACGCCGAGGCGCGCAAGACCCTGTTCGGCTATCGCGCGGCGATGACCGACGAGGGGATCGACAAGGATGCGACCGCCTATCTGGCCTATCTCGACGGTCTCGCCGAGGTCGACCGGCATCGTCCCGCCGGTGTGCAGGGCTATTGCATGGGAGGGCCGCTCGCCTTCCGCACCGCTGCGGCGCGGTCCGACCGGATCGGTGCGGTCGCCACCTTCCACGGCGGCGGGCTCGTCACCGACGCGCCGGACAGCCCACACCTCCTGATCCCGCACACACGCGCCACCTTCCTGGTCGCGATCGCGCGCAATGACGATGTGCGCGATCCCAAGGCGAAGGACGTGCTCAAGGCGGCGTTCGAGGCCGCCAGGCGCCCGGCGACCGTCGAGGTCTACCCGGCCGATCACGGCTGGTGCGTCCCCGGGAGCCAGGTTTACGATCAGGCGTCCGCGGAAAAGGCCTGGGGTGAACTGCAGGCGCTCTACAGGTCGCAGCTCACCGGGAAGCGCTCGGGCTGACGCCGCCTCGCGCAACGCGGGCAAGCCGGCCATTGGCGGATATTGGTTGGACAGCATGAACAGCGCATCGGCGGCTGCGCTGCGCACGTCGTCGGGTCCTTCGCCCTGGCGGAGATTGATTGCGCCATATCGGCGCGCCAGCTGGGACATTCGTTCGAAGAGAGGGTGTCGGGGCCGGCATGGATGGGTTCATGCCGGTCTCGACGGCAACGATCCAGCCGTGCCAAATGTTGGCCACGCATTCGGACGGGATGCGCATCGGCTACGCGCATCCCGTTCGGATCAACTGTGCCGGCCGAAGCGGTAATTGGCCTGGATCCAGACCTGCCGGCCGTAGATGTCGTAGAAGCCGATCGAGTAATAAGGCCAGCCGCCGCTCTTATCGACGGGATATCTGTCCGCGACATTGTTGACGATGACGGAGAGGGTCGCCTCCTTGGTGACGTCCCACGATCCGCTCAGGTTGAACACCGTATAGGGTGAGCGGTCGCCGCTATAGTCGTTCTTCGGCACCGGGCCGTAGCGCTCGGCATAAGCGGTCAGCGTCACGGGGCCGGTCTGATAGGTGAGGGTCGCGTTGAGCCGGTCCTTCCAGTCGGTCTGGTAGGCCGGGTCGTTCAGATAATCGAAGGACGGATCGCCCGGGAACTGGCGATAGCTGTGGCTGAGCACGCGGGTATATTGCGCGTTGAGCGTGAAGCGGCCGACCTTTTCCAGCGACCAGCGGAGATTGGCGTTGATGTCGATGCCCTGGGTCCGCTCGCTGGATGCGTTGATCGGGTTGTTGCGGACGAGCGTGACTTGGTTGGGATTGACCGAGACGTTGCCCGGATTGCGCGTCACCCGGGATTCGTAATCCTGGCAGATCGACGAACTGGCATCGACCGGCGATCCGGACACCGATTGGCCGAGCCGGCAATCCGCCTCCTGCCGGAGCAGCTGGTCGACATCGAGCGAGGTCACCTCGTCCTTGATGCGGATCCGGTAATAATCGAACGAGATGTCGAAATGGCGGCTGGGCGTCCAGACGAAGCCGGCGGTCAGCGACTGGCCGCGTTCCGGCTTCAGCTGCTTGTTGCCGGATTCGACGTAGTTCATGTTGTAGAAATCGGTGCAGCTCGAATAATCCTGCTTGTCGAGGCGGCACTGGTAATAATCGGTCTGGCTGGGATAATAGCCCTGCGTTTCCTGCTCGAAGACATAGTTCATGTCCGGCGCGCGGAAGCTCGACGATAGCGAGCCGCGCACCAGCAATGTCTTGACCGGCCGGAACTCGATGCCGCTGCCATAGGTGGCGGCGCCGATATGGCTGCCGCCATATTCATAGCGGTCGTAGCGGCCGGCGCCCGTCACCGTCAGCCAGCGGAAGAGCGGCACGCGCACCTCGCCGGCGACCGCCTGGCGCTTGCGCTTGCCGTGGCTGGGCAGCGCCGAGGTCGTGTTCCAGTAGACGCCCTGGTTGATCAGCGGATCGGGATCGTTGGCGAAGTCGTTGTCGCCCACCTCGATGGCGCCCGCCACCTCCAGGGGGCCGGCCGGCAGGTTCAGCAGCGTGCCGTTCACCGCCAGGCTGCCGTCCTGCAGCTCCGTGCTCGTGCGGGTCACCGAATTGCGGCTGAGCTGGCCGAACTGGCCGTTCGACAGCGGGGTGTAGAGGCGGCTGTCGGGAGCGTCATAGGCCGGGAAATCGTCGACCGAGCCCTGCTGCGCGCCCAGATAGAAAGCGTCGATGCCGGCGAGCAGGCGGACGCGGCTCTGGTCGCTGCGATATTGCGAGCGGTTGTAGGAGAGGTCCCAGTGCCAGTTGTCGCCGATCCGGCCCTTGATGCCGGCGACGACGGTCCACGCATTCTCGTTATACCGGCTGGCGATCCCCATCCGGCCGCCCGATTCCTCCGGCGTCAGCGTGTGCGACCAGGTCTCGAGCCGGTCGGTGGCGAGATTGAAGAAGGTCGAGGACCAGGTGAGCGAGCGCACCACATTGGCGATGTCGCTCTGCGAATAGAGGCCGGTCGCGTAGAGGTCGATGGCGTCCGTCAGGTGGTAGGTCGCATGGCCATAGAAGCTCTGCGAGTTCTTCTTCGTCTGGATCGTGCGATCGTTATAGTAAGCGTCGCTGCCGCAATAATCGCCGCCGGTCGCCGCCGTCACCGTCCGCACGCTGCCGCCCTGCAGGCCGGACAGCGCCTCGCAGGTGCCGGCGGGCGGATTGAAATAGGCGCGCGAGGATGGATCCCGGATCGAGAAGATGGCGGGCGGGATCTGCGGCACGTCGTCGGTCGAGTAGCGCGAATAGGAATTGGCGATGTCGCGCTGGCCCCAGTAGATCGGATCGCGCGAGCTGATCTCCCCACCGACGACCAGATCGAGCTTGCCGATGCTCGTGCCGCCGACGAACTGGCCGCGGATGTTCTTGCCGCCGCCCTGCCGGGTGTTGCCGAGCCTCAGGTTGACGTCGAGGCCGTCCATCTTCTCCTTGAGCTTCAGATTGACGACGCCGGCGATGGCGTCCGAGCCGTAGACCGCGCCGGCGCTGCCGCTCAGCACCTCGACCGAATCGACGAAGGCGCTCGGGATGTTGGCGAGATTCACCGCATTGACCGAGCCGTCATAGGCGACGGGATAATCGGCGAGCCGCCGGCCGTTCACCAGCACCAGGCTGTGATTGGGGCCGAGCCCGCGCAGGTTCACGAAATTGGCGGCCGGCGTGAAGGTGCTGCCGAAATCCTCGCCCTGCACGTAGCCGGTATTCTGCGGCAAAGCGGTGAGCGCATCGAAGACGCTGCGGAAGCCGCTCTTGTCGATCGCGGCACCGGACAGGATGGTGACGGGTGCGGCACCCTCGACCTGCCGGCGGGCGATGCGCGATCCGGTCACCACGATCTCGCTTGGCGGCAGCGTCGCCCCGGATGTGGGAGGAGGGGCCGCATCCTGCGCCGTCGCGGCCGTGGTCGCGAGGAGAGCGGAAGACAGGGCGGCAAGGCGAGACGCGACACGGGGAGACATCATCGGACACATCCTGGAAACAATGTCCACGCCGATATCGCGTCGCGTGAGAATTGACTAGCAATAAGATAGAGTATTTCGACGGATCGACGATCGCCATCGATCGGGGTCGGGTCGCGCTGGTTGAATGATCGCCGGCGCGGGACATCGGGTTTCCCAAATCCCTCATCCCGCCTCGTCAGCGCGCGTTCGCTTCCGTTTCCAGCGTCGGATTTGGAGCCGCCATGTTCTTGCGCCAAAGCGCTACCGCGACGTGCCGCAACCGCTGAGCGCGCCGAGCTGGCATCGCCGTACTTTCAACCTTTTGTTGAGCGAAGGGTTTAAGCGCTTATTTCCGGAATCACCGGAAAACCCGGATGCCAAAGAGGGAACGGTGATGGTCGCGCTGCGCAAGCAGGAATTCGAGGTGCGTGAGGATACCCCACACGTCGCAAAGCCGCGCGCCAGCCGCATCACGCCGAAGGAAATCTACGGGTTCTTGCGTGAGACGCAGCCCGACATCCTCGCCCGACTGGCAGAATGATCGTCGAGCCCGCCTGGCTCACCGAACAGGAAGCGATTGCCCTCAATCAGGAAGCCGTCGCCGATTCGGATGAGGCTCACGCCCTTCTGAGCATGGAAAGGCTGGAGGGGGCGATTGCGCGACCTCAACAGCTTTTTGCCTATGAGGGTGTTGGCGATCCTCTCGCGTTGGGCGTTCGCCTCTGTATCGCCATCGCCGCTGCCTATCCGTTCGAGCAGCCTAGCTATCCGGCTGGTGTTCAAGTTCCTCGCGCTGCTTCGCGAGACCGGCAAGATCGACGATGGGGACGTGAGCACGATCGCCACGGGCCTCATTGCCGACCTGGGATCGGATGCGGAGCGTGCCGGGCAGTGGCGCATGCTTGAGGAATGGCTGCCGGACTTGGAGCGGGACGGCGACGACGAAAAGCAGCGAACCAAAGGCGATCATCATGAGCAATGAGAAACCAACGCTGGGCGACGACGATGGCGTCATCTTGTTGCCCGATGCGCCAATCGGCGAACCCGTGCCTGATCAGCCGGAGCCGCCTGTGCGTGAACCTGCACCCGGTGGTGACGGCGTAATTGCGCCGGGGCCGACGCCGGAGAGCAGATGATTGTAAGCTCGAGAGCCCCTCAGAATCATCGACTCTCCACCAGCGCACAAGCGCGAACCTGACCCATTTTGCTTCGTTTATCTGTGACACGGCAATCCGCGACGACTGCACGCCCATTGACCGAGCCGACCGGCGATGACGAGGCGAGGAGGGCGATGGTGAGGAAGATGAGCTGCAATTGTGCACCGGAGGAAAAATGGACAAACGGAAGGGAGCGCGCGGGCGGAATGCCGGACCGACAAGACGCAACATCGCCTCGCTTGCTGCAACTCACATCGAAACAGCTAAGCCTAGTAGCGGTTTGATCAGCCAGGATCTCGTAGGAGCCTCGCCCCTGGCCCAGCGGCCCTGCTGTCGGCCCCGTTTGCGATCAGCACCACCCCCGCATATTCGAACGCGACCTCAATCGCACCGTCTGCGTCAGGAAGGGGCCGCTTCCCAATGATCACGGAAGAGAGGTGAACGCGCCGCGGACGATCTGCGACGTAGCGGCTGATCCAGTTCAAATGCCTGATGAGAAGCTCGGAAAGCGGCATTGCGGACAGCGCAGGCCGATCAGCCAGGTCGTGCGGCAGTGAGGATAGGATTTGGTCTCTGAGGTCAGCTTCGAACTGCGTCAAGAGCGCCTTGGCTGCTGGGCGGGGTGAAGACGTAGAGCACACGTTTCAAGCGCGATTCTGTCTCACAGTGTCGCTGGAAAGATCAGCAGATCTCACCGCGCTTATTCCCCATCCATTACCCAAGTTGGGTGCCCGGAAGAGCAAATTCATCGCTAAGTGCTTGATTTCGCTGGTGACCCCTACGGGACTCGAACCCGTGTTTTCGCCGTGAGAGGGCGACGTCCTAGACCGCTAGACGAAGGGGCCGTGAAGCGGAGGCCGGCTCTCTATGGGCGAGCCGGGCGTCCGTCAACAGGGAAAATGAAGTCAGGCCGCACGGCGCTCCCGTTCGCGCAATTCCTGGTTCACCATGTCGGCCAGCAGGAAGGCGAGCTCCAGCGACTGGCCCGCATTTAGGCGCGGATCGCAATGCGTGTGGTAGCGCGCGGCCAGGCCCTCGTCGGTGATCGCGACGGCGCCGCCGGTGCATTCCGTCACGTTCTGGCCGGTCATCTCGACATGGATGCCGCCGCCATGCGTACCCTCCGCGCGGTGCACGGCGAAGAAGCCGCGCACCTCGGCCAGGATGCGCTCGAACGGGCGCGTCTTGTAACCGTTGGCCGCCTTCACAACGTTGCCGTGCATCGGATCGCAGGACCACACCACCGGCCGCCCCTCGCGCTTCACGGCGCGGACGAGAGCGGGAAGGCCCTTCTCGATCTTGTCGTGCCCGTAGCGCGTGATCAGCGTGATGCGGCCCGGCGTGCGGCGCGGGTCCAGCGTGTCGAGCAGGCGCAGCAGCACGTCCGGCTCCAGGCTCGGCCCGCACTTGATGCCGATCGGATTGCCGATGCCGCGCAGGAACTCGACATGCGCCGAGCCCTCGAAGCGGGTGCGGTCGCCGATCCAGATCATGTGGGCCGACGTGTCGTACCATTCGCCGGTGAGCGAATCCTGGCGCGTCATCGCCTGCTCGTAGGGCAGCAGCAGCCCTTCGTGGCTGGTATAGAAATGCGTGCCCTGCAGCTGGGGCACCGTCTCCGGGTCGAGCCCGCAGGCCGCCATGAAGTCGAGTGCGTCGCCGATCCGGTCGGCGACATGCTGGTAGCGCTCGGCCCAGGGCGAGCGGCCCATGAAATCGAGCGTCCAGCGATGGACCTGCACGAGATTGGCATAGCCGCCCTGCGCGAAGGCGCGCAGCAGGTTGAGCGTGGCGGCCGACTGGTTGTAGCCGCGGATCATTCGCTCGGGATCGGGGCGGCGCGATTCCTCGGTGAAGGCGATGTCGTTGACGTTGTCGCCGCGATAGCTCGGCAGCGAGACGCCATCGATCTCCTCCATCGGGGCGGAGCGCGGCTTGGCGAACTGGCCGGCCATGCGGCCGACCTTCACGATCGGCAGCTTGGAGGCGTAGGTCAGCACCACCGCCATCTGCAGGATGACGCGGAACGTATCCCGGATGTTGTTCGGGTGGAATTCGGCGAAGCTCTCGGCGCAGTCGCCGCCCTGGAGGAGGAAGCCCTTGCCGGCCGAGACCTCGGCCAGATCGGCCGTCAGCGCGCGCGCCTCGCCGGCGAAGACCAGCGGCGGGAACTTCGAGATCTGCGCCTCGGCGGCGGCGAGCGCCTGGGGATCGGGATAATCGGGCAGCTGCCGCGCCTCGTGTGAACGCCAGCTTTCGGGGGCCCATGCGGTGGCCATCGTCTCACTCCTTATCGGGCGCCGTCCATGATCCCTGCGCGGCCGAAAGGCAATGGATGATCGTCCGGGCTGGCCGACGAGAAATATTGTTCGATGGCATCGAGGATCTTCATCGCGGCATCGCCCCGGCCGAAGGGGAAAGCGGGCCTGGCCATGGCGGCGTGCGCGGCGTGGTCGTCGAGCAGCCGGCTGGCCTCCGCGACGATCCGGTCCGGATCGGTGCCGACCAGCCGCACATTGCCGCTGGCGATGCCTTCCGGCCGCTCGGTGACGGTGCGCAGCACCAGCACGGGGATGCCGAGCGCAGGAGCCTCTTCCTGGATGCCGCCGCTGTCGGTCAGGATCAGGCGCGCGCCGGCCATCGCGGCGACGGCCTCCCGATAGGGCAGCGCCCCCGTGAGCGTGATGGCCGGATGGCCTCCCAGCATCGCATGCACCGTCTCCGCGACGGCCGGATTGGGATGGACGGGCCACCGGATCTCGACATCGCCGCGATCCGCCAGGCGCAGCGCCGCCGCGCAGATCGCCTCGATGCCGGCGCCGATGCTCTCCCGGCGATGGCAGGTCATCAGGATGGGCGTCTTGCCGGCCCGGCGACCGGGGCGGGGCAGGCGCGCCCGCATGGCCACCAGCGCGTCGATGCCGGTATTGCCGGTGACATGGCAGAGGCCGCGCACGACGCTCGCTTCGGACGCGAGATTGGCGGCGGAATCCGGGGTCGGCGCGAACAGGAGATCGGCGAGCCGGTCGATCATCACGCGGTTGCGCTCTTCCGGCCAGGGATGATGGGGATCATGGGAGCGAAGCCCCGCCTCGACATGGCCGAGCGGAATGCCGAGCCGGTAGGCGGCGAGGGCGCCGGCATAAGCGGACGTGGTGTCCCCCTGCACCAGGACCATGTCAGGCGGGTCCCGCATCAGCATGGCCTCGATCGCATCGGCGAACCGCTCGACCATCGCATCGGGAGAGGTATCGTGAAGGACAGGCGGCAGGCGATGATCGGCAACCAAGCCGAAATCCGCCAGCGCCTCGTCGAGAAGCGTGCTGTGCTGGCCGGTCGCGCACAGGCGGCAGTCGAGATCGGGTCGATCGACCGCGCCGAGAAGTAAAGGCGCCAGCTTGATTGCCTCGGGGCGCGTTCCGGCCACGCACAATATCGTGACCGACCGAGACGACGCCATGCCTACCCCCAACAGCTCGCCTTATACTGGCCGCTGGTGGGTCCGGAGTCATCTGGAAGGTAGTCCGTTTCGGATCAATCAGACAGGCGTGGGCGCCATTCCCAGCGCAGCGCGTCGCCGTCCATGATCTCGACGCCGGCCGCCTTGAGCCGGTCGCGCGCGGCATCGGACGCCGCGAAATCCTTGGCCGCGCGCGCCTGCTGGCGCTGGTCCAGCAGCGCCTCGACCTCGGCGTCGGCGAGGTCGACATCCTCCGGCCGCATCGACAGCGCCCGCCGGTCGAGATCCAGCAGGCCGAGCCCCAGCGCGAGATCGAAGCTGGCGAGCAGGCGCAGCTTCTCCTGCGCCGGAATGGCGGAGGCCAGCATCGCATCCAGCACCGGCAGCGCCTGCGGCGTCATCAGGTCGCCGGCCAGCGCCTCGTCGAAGCGGGTGACGAAGGCCGCCGCCTCGGGGGAGAGCCCGTCTTCCAGCGACCGGCGCTGCCAGTCGAGCGGCGCGCCCTTGGCGAAGCCGGCTTCGCGCGACGGGCGCAGCACGGCCTCGTCCAGCCCGGCCTCCGCTTTGATCGCGGCGACGGCGATCACCAGCCGCTTGAGCCGCGTCAGCGCCGCCGCGACCGCGTCCAGCGAGAATTCCAGCTCGGACCGGTAATGCGCGCCGAGGCACAGCAGGCGATAGGCCAGCGGATGCACGCCCCGCGCGACGAGCGCGCCCAGCGTCGCCACGCCGCCCTTGGACTTGGACATTTTTCCCGTCCGGTCGACGAGGAAATTGTTGTGCATCCAGATGTTCGCGCCCGTCCGCGCGGTGCCGTTATAGGCCTGGTTCTGCGCGATCTCGTTGCAATGGTGGATCTCGCGATGATCGATGCCGCCGGTGTGGATGTCGAACTGCTCGCCGAGATATTTGAGGCTCATCACCGAGCATTCGAGATGCCAGCCCGGCGCGCCGGGGCCCCACGGGGACAGCCATTCCATCTGGCGCTGCTCGGTCGCGGCGGACTTGCGCCAGATCGCGAAGTCGGCCGGATGGCGCTTGCCTTCCACCGTTTCGATCCGTCCGACCTCGGGCCCGGCCTGCTGGCCGGCGAGGCGGCCGTAATCGGGCACCTTGGTCACGTCGAAATAGAGCCCGCCGTCGAGCTCGTAGGTGGCGCCGCGATCGGCCAGCGTCTGCGCGAAGGCGATCATGTCCTGCACATGGTCGGTCGCCACGCTCCACAGCGCGGGATCGAGGATGCCGAGCGCCTTGAGATCGTCCTTGAACAGCTGCGTGTAGCGCGCCGCCACGTCCCAGATGGTGGTGCCGGCCTTCTGCGCGGCCACTTCCATCTTGTCGTCGCCCGCATCCGCGTCGGAGGTCAGGTGGCCGACATCGGTGATGTTGATGACGTGGGTGGTGGCGTAGCCCTTCCAGTTCAGCACCCGGCGCAGCGTGTCGGTGAAGACATAGGCGCGCAGATTGCCGAGATGGGCCGTCGAGTAGACGGTCGGCCCGCAGCTGTAGAGCCGCACCATTTTCGGGTCGATCGGCGCGAACGGCTCGATCTCGCGGGTGAGACTGTTGAAGAGGGTGAGCGGGGCGCCGGTCTGCGTCATGGCCGCGCCTTAGCGGCTTGGACGCCCAGCGGGAAGGGCGTCAGCGCGGGCGGAGGGCGTCGTCCTGCCGCATCGCGATCTCGTCGAGCCCGCCGTCGCGCAGGAAGGCCATGGCGGCGAGCAGGGCCGTGAAGGCCGGAGCGAGCGCGCCAGGCGGGCAATGCCCGCGGGTCGCCGACTGGATCCAGCCGCGCATCGCCCAGACCAGGAAGCGCCCGCCGGGCGCCAGCTGCATCACCGGCCGGTCGATCAGATCGTACATCGCGCTCTCCCATGTGCGATTGATTCTCAATAGAGCGGGAGGCGCTTGCGGCGTCAAGAGAATTGCGAATGAATCGCAAAACGGTTCGGCGTGCGCCGATGACCCTTGGGCGCACAAGGGACAAAAGATTGCGCCAGGATGAATAACCCCTGGTTGCAGTCGGGAATTTCCGTGCCATCTTTCCGCCTCAATCGGAAGGATGCCCGCCATGTTCCAGGATCGCCTGAGCCGGACACCCCTGTGCCTCACCTTGCCGGGCCTGGACGGCAGCGGCTCCGATCACTGGCAGTCCCGCTGGGAGGAAAACCGCCCGAATATCGAGCGGGTCGAGCTCGGCAGCTGGTCCAATCCGTCGCGCAACATGTGGATCGCCCGGCTGGAGCGCGCGATCGCGCAGGCGCGCGGCCCGGTGGTGCTGATCGCGCACAGCCTGTCCTGCCATCTGGTCGCCTGGTGGGCGGCGCTGGCGGGCGAGGGGGCGGCCCGTCCCGTCGCCGGCGCCATGCTGGTCGCTCCGCCCGATCTCGACCGGGTGAGCCTCGACCGGCGCATCGCCGAATTCGCGCCGAGCCCGCGCGGGGTGCTGCCCTTCCCGACGGTGGTGGTCGCCAGCCGGAACGACCCCTGGTGCGAGATGCACCGCTCCCGCGAGATGGCCGGCAACTGGCTGGCGGCCCTGTGCGACGCCGGCGATGCCGGCCATATCAACGGCGCCTCGGGAATCGGCGACTGGCATGACGGGCAGCGCGTGCTGGACCGCCTGCTCGATCACGTCTGCGCGCGCGATGCGCGGCGGCTCGACGACGAGGCGGTGCGCTTCGAGCCGGAGCAGGTCGTCGCCGTTCCGGCCTGATCCGGAAAGCCGTTTCTTTCAGGGCCCTTATCCGGCATGACGCATGCCGAGGCATAAGGGGGTCGCCGTGAAGGGATTGGCGTTCGTCGCTGCATGGGCCGTGCTGGCCGGGATGGCCACGGCGGCCCTGGCGCAGGATCAGGAGCGGGATTTCTGCGCCGATCGCCCCGGCAAGGCGACGCCGAGCTGCACCCTCGATGCCGGGCATTTCCAGGTCGAGGCGGGGCTGTTCGATTATGCCTACAGCCGCGATTCCGGCACGGCGGAAAGCGATTATTCGAGCGGCAACCTGCTACTCGTCTATGGCGTGAACGACAGCCTCGAGGCGCGCGCGGGCTGGGACGGCTATGGCTGGACCCGATCGCGCGACAGGATGACCGGCCTTGTCGAGCATGGCCAGGGCGCGGGCGACCTGACGCTGTCGGTGCGCCAGAATCTCCGCCATCCCGACGATACCGGCACGGCCTTCGCGATCCAGCCCAGCATCACCCTGCCAATCGGGCATGATCCGATCGGGGCGGGAACCTGGAGCGCGGGGCTGCTCATGCCGTTCGGCGCCGATCTCGCGAAGGACTGGCGGCTGACTCTCGATCCCGAAGTGGATGCCGCGCCGGATCAGGATCGTCACGGGCGGCACCTCGCTTATGCGATGGCGGCGGCGGTCACGCGCTCGATCGGCGAGGCGTGGCAGCTCAGCGGCGAGGGCTGGGTGATGCGCGATGACGATCCGTCGGGCCACGAGACCCAGGCCTCCATCGATTTCAGCGCGGCCTGGCAGCCGGACAAGAACCGGCAGGTCGATCTGTCCGCTTATGTCGGGGCGAACCACGCGACGCCGCGGATCGAGCTGGTCTTCGGCGTGGCGCAGCGTTTCTGACCGGCGACATGGACGGGCATGACGAGGCGCGGGCCGATCGCCTGTTCCGTCTGCTGGTCGGCGTCTATCTGGGCGGCGGCCTGCTCAACTCGATCGTCAACCTGCTGGTGCCGCGCCTGAAGCTGACGCTGGGCCTGGACTACGCGCAGGCGCTCTGCGTCCATCTGGCTTATTATTCGAGCTATCTGGTCTTCGCTCTGCCGATCACGCTCTGGTCGATGCGCCTCGGCTACATGCGCGCCATCGCCGCCGGGCTCGCGACCATGGCCGCGGGATGCCTCTTCTTCGTGCTGGCGCAGGGCGAACGGAGTTTCGCGCTGGTGCTCGCGGCCTTGCTGGTGATGTCGTCGGGCGTCACCTTCCTGCAGATATCCGGCAATGCGGTGACCACCGCCTTCGGCCCGTCGAGCCGCATGGCGCCCCGCTTCACCCTGTTGCAGGCGTTCAACTCCTTCGGGACGGTCATGGGGCCGCTGGTCGGATCCTGGTTCCTGCTGGGGCAAGGGGGTGCATCGGCCCCCTTGCTCCCGTTCGCCGTCGGCGCCGCCGGCCTCGTGCTGCTGGCGGGCGCCTTCTGGTATCATCGGCGGCTGTTCGCGCATCGGGCGCCCGATCGGCCGGTCTGGCCGCGCCTCGGCGCCGTGGCCGGGGCAGGGCGGATGCGCTTCGGCGCGCTCGCCATCTTCGTCTATGTCGGTGCCGAGGTGACGATCGGCACGCTCGCCGTGAACTATCTGATGCTGGATGGCACGGTGCACCTCTCCGCCGTCGCCGCCGGGCGGATGGTCAGCCTCTACTGGGCCGGCGCGATGGTCGGCCGCTTCGTGGGGGCCTTCGCCCTGCGCCGGATCGGGCCGCCTTCGATCCTCGGCGGAGCCTGTCTGGGCGCGCTGGCGCTGGTCGCGGTCGCGATCCTCGCGCAGGGCGCCGCGGGCGCCGTGGCCCTGCTCGCGATCGGGCTGTGCCATTCGGTGATGTTCCCGCTGGTCTACGCCTTGGCTCTTCCGGACGACGAGGGCGATGCCCCGATCGCGGCGATGCTGCTGTGCATGGCGGTGGTCGGCGGCGCCGTCGTGCCGCTGTTCACCGGCCTCGCGGCGGACCGGATCGGCCTGCCGCATTCCTTCGTCGTGCCGGCCCTGTGCTACCTCGTGATATTCGGCTTCGCGCGGAGCCGTCGCGCGGCTATTCAGGATGTCGCATGACAGTCACCATCAAGGACGTCGCCGAGAAGGCGGGAGTCTCCACCAAGACCGTATCGCGCGTGATGAACGGCGAAGCCCATGTCCGCGCCGTGCTGCGCGAGACGGTGATGCGCGTGGTGGAGGAGCTGGGCTATCGCCCCAATGCCTTCGCGCGCAGCCTGTCGAGCTCCCGATCCTATCTGCTCGGCATGTTCCTCGATGATCCGGCCTGGTCCGGCTATGCAGCGGGCATGCAGCGCGGCGCGCTGATGCGCTGCCGGGAGCGGCACTACCACCTCGTCGTCGAGCCGATCGACAGCGGCATCGGCGGGTGGGAAGAGGATCTCATGGCGAGCATCGCCAACCTCCGGCTGGACGGCGCGATCCTGACGCCGCCGCTCTGCCGGCTGGCGCCGCTGCTCGATCGGCTGGAAGCGATCAACCTGCCCTATGTCCGCATCTCGCCGGGCGAGGACGAGGGGCGCTCCGGCCTGGTCGACATTGACGAGGAAGGGGCGGCCTTCGCCATGACCGAGCATCTGATCGCGCTCGGCCACCGCGACATCGGCTTCATCGAGGGCATACCGAGCCACGCCGCGACGCCCAAGCGCCGGGCCGGCTTCCTCTCCGCCATGCACCGGGCGGGCCTGCCGGTGGCGGCGGACCGCGTCGTGCCGGGCGACTTCACCTTCCGCGGCGGGATCGAGGGCGGCGAAGCGCTGCTGCGCCGGCCGACGCGGCCGACGGCAATCTTCGCCAGCAACGACGATATGGCGCTGGGCGTCTCGGCGGC
>Ga0207671_10002013_pt1 | contig 22350 bp, 19 predicted proteins | sample KBSC24metaG_FD_184352 | JGI IMG/M metagenome (GOLD analysis project Ga0207671, IMG submission 184352) | Corn rhizosphere microbial communities from Kellogg Biological Station, Michigan, USA - KBS C2-4 metaG (SPAdes) (version 2) | ecosystem: Host-associated > Plants > Roots > Rhizosphere > Soil... | reverse complement strand
CCACCAGCGCGTTAGTCCTTGCGCCACTAATTAATAAGGCATCGGCTATTTTAATTAAAGATGGAACCTACACTGTGGGCCAAATCATGGATATGTTTATCAAACAGGTTCCGGGCGGAGCTTTAAATGAAACTGTGGATACCCTCAAATCAGGCTATCGGGATATTAAGGTTACAGGAATTGTAACCGCCATGTTCGCAACGGTTGAGGTCATTAGGAAAGCCATTGAGCTGGGTGCAAATTTCATCATCGCACATGAACCTACCTTTTATAACCATGCCGACGATACCAAGTGGCTGGAAAATGACGAAGTATATCAATATAAAGCAAAACTTTTAAGGGAGCATAATATCGCCGTATGGCGTAACCACGATTATATCCATCGTTTTGTACCAGATGGCGTTACCGATGGCGTGCTCGACCAACTCCAATGGAAAAAATATGCAGATGCAAAAATTCCGAATATCCTCACCATACCGGCAACTTCGCTTAAGGATTTGATTGGGTATGTGAAAGAGAAATTAAGCATTGATAAGGTACGCTATATCGGCGATCAGAACCTGTCATGCAGCCGGGTATTGTTTATGCCGGGCGCGGCGGGCGGTCAGCGGCAAATACAGGGTATAGCGAAGGTAAAGCCTGATGTGCTCATCTGCGGCGAAATTCAGGAATGGGAAACAGCCGAGTACGTGCGGGATGCGGTTGCCGAAGACAAAAAGATAGCGCTGGTAGTGCTTGGACACATCGCCAGTGAAGATGCTGGTTCGGAATTTATGAAAAACTGGCTGGCTAAGAATGTGCCGGGCGTTAAGGTAACGCGGGTTAAACCGGGGAATTCGTTGTCGTTTATGTAAAATGTCCTAAGCCAAAATAGCGATGGCTTTAAAACCCATCGCTATTTTGGCAATTCCGTTATGTACGGCGTGTAATTTGAAACTTGGTTTAATACACCACCTTCCCCGTAGCAGTCACCAATGAGGCAATCCTTACCGCATCAAAAATACGTTCTTCGGTAGTGCCAAGTTTTATCAGGGAGTCTTCATGTGCGTTCACGCACATTTCGCAGCCGTTTACTGCGGATACCGCCAAGCTCATTAATTCAAAAAACTCTTTGCCGGTAACGGGTTTCATCATCAGCTGCATGCGGATGCGGGCCGGTATTTGCGTATATTTTTCCTTTCCGGTGAAGTGACGGAAACGGTAAAATACATTGTTCGATGCCAGCAATGAGGCACAACCTACAGCTTCACCGATTTCGGCGGCAGTTGCTTCCTGTTCTTCAGCATATCTGGTAAAGTAAGCAGTAAGCGGGCCATTGTTATTATTTACGGCTGTTGCCAGGCCAAGCAGCGCACACTCTTTGGTGCTTAAATGTTCGGATGTAAGCGTGCTGGTAAAATTCAGCTTAAGATCGCGCAGGTAGCGTGATTCACCTTTCTCAAGCAGGCTAAGACTGTCGGTGCGGAAAGCGGTATCAAGGCCAAGACCCTGTAGTAATTCGTTTATTATTTCGGTAGATTCGTTCATTTCTTTAAATATTTGTGGAATAAAAAATCCCTGCATCCGTAAATGCAGGGACGTTATCACAGGTATACTTATACAGTTAAAGTTTCTTCGCCTTTAACCCAGTTGCAAGGGCAAAGCTCGTCGGTTTGTAAGCCGTCAAGTACGCGCAATACTTCTTTTACGTTACGGCCTACGCTTAAATCATTTACCGATACCCAACGGATAATGCCGGTAGGGTCGATAATGAAAGTAGCACGGTATGCGATTTTTTCGTTCGGTTCTAATATGCCCAGCTCTTCAGCTAACGATTTTGAAGTATCGGCAAGCATTGGGAATTTAAGGTCGCGCAAATCGGCGTGATCTCTTCTCCATGCAGCGTGAACAAATTCAGTATCGGTTGATGCACCAATCAGCCGGGTATCGCGGTCGCGGAACTCACCGTAGCTTTTGTTGAATTCAGCAATTTCGGTAGGGCACACAAAAGTAAAGTCTTTTGGCCACCAGAACATTACGGTCCAAACGTTATCGTCGTTTACCAGGTAATCAGAAGTAATAGTTTCAAACTCTTTTCCTTTTTCGATGCTTACAACAGCAGTTTTAGAGAATTGAGGGAATTTTTGACCTATAGTTAGCATATTTATATTGTTTGTTAAATTACAATGCAAATATACCGCTTTTTGATCGCCAGTTTTATAGGTAATTTTTATATATTATAGACATAAACTATAATACTTTATATTTTATATAATTTTTAGTAATATCATAAAATCTATTCCTTTTGCCGTTCGCCTAATTTAATAATTTGAAAAGTCCCGGTACAGAATTGCAAAAAGCATATTTTAAATCCCAATGTTCCTGATAAACCTGGTAAGCTCTTTGATCATTACCGATGGACAAATAATATATTTCATTTTAATCCCCCGTGTTTCAGTCCCTTAAGATCAACGCAAACAAAAGGAGCAATAAACACTCATTTTACATGTTTAAACAAAGGGCAAATAATTGCCTAAAAAGCAATTGCATTTGCTTTATATTAAATCGTTACCACAATACATGCAAAATCTTCTATGGAAATTACTAACAATGACCGATTATGCCCGTGCAAAAAGGCCGGGTGGGTCGAATTACAAAGAGTTCACAGGAGCAGTATCATGAAAACGTTATTTTTTTGGCTTCCGGTAAAAAAATATAAATGCTTTAAATGTTTGCGCAATAAGTGGGTATTGAGATAACTATGGAAGCTAAGTCTATTAACTACTGTCACTAATACATTATTTAATTGCATATAAGCGGTAAAAACCTATTTTTACCGTAGGAAATGTTTATTTCCGTACCTGGCTGGTTTACAATTAAATCCCGGCCCTCAATTTATTCCCAATTATATGCAACGACGTCATTTTGTAAAACTATCCGCAACGGCCACTGCGTCGCTTTTATTCAGCCGTATAACTTATGCCAGCGGCAATGCTGCAATAATAAACCACCCGGATGAGGCCTGGGCCAAAACCGATGGCGATTGGTTTCGCCTGAAGGCAGATGGGAAAGGCGGCTATGGTGCTAACGGCGTTGAAGCTGGTATTAAAACCAGCGGAAATTCGAGTGGTGTTTATATCCAATCGCAGAACCCGTTAGCCGGCGTAAGGTTGAAATGGAGCCACAAAACGGCAACAGCTGCAAAAATAGCTGGCGACCATTTTGAGCGAAGCTACGGCGACCTTGCCTGGCGCGGTCTTGAAAGTGGCGCGAAATGCCCCTGGTATATGCTGATTAACGATGGGCAACACACTGCCTGCTTCGGTGTAAAAACCGGGACCAATACCATTTGCTGGTGGACGGCAGGCGCTGATAATATCGAACTAACGCTCGACACACATTCAGGCGGGTCCCCTGTCCATTTGGGTGACCGTAAGCTGCATGCCGCAGACATTGTAACGATGCAAAGCGTAGCAGGCGAAAATGCTTATGCTGCCGACCATCGTTTTTGCAAGCTGATGTGCGATAAGCCCCGATTGCCCAAACAACCGGTTTATGGTATTAACGACTGGTACTTTGCCTATGGCGAAAACTCCTTCGACCTGATAAAGAAAATCACCGGCATGATGTCTGATCTGGTAACAGATACCAATAACAAGCCGTTTTCGGTTATCGATGCCGGCTGGGCTGAATATTCTCCGCTGCTTCCCGGCGATGGGGGCTGGAATGAGCGTTACGACAGGCCGAATGATAAGTTTAAAGATATGCACCTGATGGCAGACGAGATAAAAAAGCTTGGCATGCGCCCGGGAGTTTGGATACGCCCGTTATGCGCCCATCACGACGAAAATAAGAACTTGCTCGCTCCGTCCATTCCCGGTCGCGATGACCTTAAGGCGCCGATACTCGATCCGACTATTCCTGAAAATATCGAGCGCATTAAAAAGTATTTCGACGTTTACAGGCAATGGGGCATCGAGATGATAAAACATGATTACAGCACCTATGATATCTTTGGCCGCTGGGGCTCTAAAATGCTGGACACCATTACCACACCGAATTGGTCGTTCCACGATAACACCAAAACCAATGCCGAGATAATTAATCACCTGTACCGTTCTATACGTTCGGCCGCGGGCGATGGTATTTACATTATCGGTTGTAATACCGTAAGCCATCTTTCGGCCGGCCAGTTTGAGTTAAACCGTATAGGCGATGATACCAGCGGTCGCGAATGGCCGCGTGTTAAAAAGTATGGGGTAAATACCATGGCTTTCCGCCTGCCGCAACATAACGCATTTTATGCAGCCGATGGCGATTGCGTAGGTGTTACCAAAGACATTAGCTGGGAGCGCAACAAACAATGGATGCAACTATTGGCCGAAAGCGGTGCGCCATTGTTCATATCGCCACAACCCGATGCTACCGGCGCGGAACAGAAAAAGTATATCAAAGAATGCTTTGCACGTGCGGCAAAAGTTCAGCCAACCGGCGAGCCGTTGGATTGGATGACAAATCCGTTCCCTGCCAAGTGGAAATTGAATGGCAGGGTAGTTGATTTTAATTGGGATTAATAAATGTTTATGGAACACCAGATTTGTCAACTTTTAAAAAGGTTGACAAATCTCTATCCGTCATACCGTTATTGCAATGACGGCATGGTTACTAAAACATTCCAACTTTACGACATTTCAACCTTCCAACAATACAACAAAACAAAGTATATTTGCCTTTATGACTAAAGAACAAATCCAGGATTTAAGGGATAGAATAACTTCCCTGAGGAGGCATCTTTGACATCGATAAGAAACTCGATGCCTTACGACAGGAACAGGAAATAACCGTAGGCCCTCATTTTTGGGACCATCCGAAGGAAGCCGAAAAGGTGCTGGCTTCTATCAAAGTAAAAAAAGTTTGGACTGATGCCTTTCAAAAAGTAGCCTCGACAGTTGAGGATACCGGCGTGCTTCTTGAATTTTTCCAGGGCGGCGATGCTACCGAAGCAGAAATGCAGGAGCAATACAATGCCGCGATAAAGGAAGTTGAAGAGCTTGAATTTAAAAACATGCTCTCGGCCGAGGAAGACCAATTGAATGCCGTATTGCAGATAACCGCGGGCGCAGGTGGTACCGAAAGCTGCGACTGGGCCGGTATGCTGATGCGCATGTACATTATGTGGGGCGAAAAGAACGGCTACAAAGTAACCGAGCAGGACTTCCAGGAAGGTGATGTAGCCGGCGTTAAAACCGTAACGCTTCAGCTTGAAGGCGAATTTGCCTATGGCTACCTGAAAGGCGAAAATGGTGTACACCGCCTGGTTCGTATCTCGCCGTTCGACTCAAACGCCAAGCGACATACTTCGTTCGCATCGGTTTATGTGTACCCGCTGGTTGACGATACCATAGAGATAGAGGTAAACCCCGCCGAAATAGAGTTTGAAACCTTCCGCTCAGGCGGCGCAGGCGGACAGAACGTGAACAAGGTGGAAACCGCGGTTCGTTTATATCACAAGCCATCCGGTATCATTATCAAAAACCAGGAGTCGCGTTCGCAGTTGCAGAATAAGGAGAATGCCATACGCCTGCTGAAATCGCAGCTTTATGAAATTGAGATGCGTAAGCGGCAGGAAACCAGCAACGCGATAGAAGGGAATAAAAAGAAAATTGAATGGGGCTCGCAGATACGCAATTACGTGCTGCACCCGTACAAATTGGTTAAAGATTTACGCACCGACCATGAAACGTCAAATGCATCGGCCGTGCTTGACGGCGAATTGAACGAATTCCTGAAAGCGTATTTGATGGAGTTTGGAGGAGATAAATAAGAAAATAGAACCAAGAGCCAGGAAAGAAAGAGTTTAATAATATATAAAGAATTAAGATAGAACCGTAACTGCTGACGTTTGCTGTTTTGCCTTGATTCCTGACTCCTGGTTCTCCTAAATAAACCAATTATGAAAACAGCGTTATGTGCCCTAATGCTTTTTTCTGCTGTGGCCGTTGTGCGCGCGCAGGAAAAACCGATGCCTTTATATCCCGATGGTGTTCCTAATTCCAAACCGACACCCAAAACCTATGTCGAAAAAAACGACAAGGATTGGATTACCAAAGTAAGCATCCCGACAATTACACCATACTTTCCGACGAATGGCACTGCGAATGGCGCTGCTATCGTGATATTTCCCGGCGGCTCTTATGCCGGGTTAGCCAGCGCCCATGAAGGCCGGGCGATAGGCGAGGCGTTTGCCAGCTTTGGCGTAACGGCGTTTGTGGTTAAATACCGCCTGCCAAGCGATAGCATAATGGTTAATAAAACTATCGGTCCGCTGCAGGATGCGCAACAGGCTGTGATAACCGTACGCCGCAACGCTGCCAAATGGGGGATCAATCCAAATAAAATAGGTATCATCGGCTTCTCTGCCGGCGGGCACCTGGCATCAACCGAGGGAACACATTTTGATAAGATATTGGTTGACGATAAAGACAATATAAGCGCCCGGCCTGATTTTATGATGCTGATTTACCCTGTTATTTCTTTCGGCCCGATGGCTCACGTTGGCTCACGCGAAAACCTTGCCGGCAAAAATCCTTCGGACGATATTATAAATCTTTACAGCAACGAGAAACAGGTAACCGCCAATACCCCGCCAACGTTTTTAATACACGCGCAGGATGACGATGTCGTTCCTGTTGAAAACAGCCTGCTATTTTACGAAGCATGCCTGAAAGCAAAAGTAAAAGCCGAAATGCATTTGTTTGAAGAAGGCGGCCATGGTTTTGGTATGGTGGACTCTAAAAGTAAAAACCGGTGGATAGACTGGGCGAAGAACTGGTTAAGCGAGAACGGATTTTTGTAATGTTTTTAAATTGCTTTAACCCGGGGGACTGAAACCAGGGTTAAGCCTCAGATGTGTAAACTTTTTTCAGGACGATACATAATTAAGACTGTTCCAAGTGTTCCACCTGTACACAAGCGTTCCGCGGAACAGTACAGCAAAACGTCAACCTAAACCTGTATTAAAGTCTAATTGTGTAAACCCTTCAGTGTTCCGGGTGTTCCATCCGGAAAAGTGGAACGCTTTGATATTTGATTATGTAGTGCCGGCTTAACATAAATATTGCGCTCCAAAAATCATACTTTGGTGTTAAATTGACCTCAAATACCAAAATCACTCAAAAGTATGACCGTAAAGATGAACCAACACCTCAACTTTGCGCTATCAAAAACCATTAAAACTTTAACGTTATGAAAAAAAATGTACTTGTATTTGGTATTATAAGCGGTATTATCGCAGTGGTACCTATATTAATTTCCATTGGGATGGAATCAGCCAGCGCTAATTACAGTGGCGGCATGTGGGTGGGTTACACCTCAATGATAGTGGCCTTTTCGCTGATATTTGTAGGGATAAAAAATTTGAGGGATAAATTTAGCAATGGATTCATCAGCTTCGGCCAGGCTTTTAAAACAGGGGCAATAATTGCGTTAATCGGCTCGAGTGTATATGTAGCGGCGTGGCTGGTTGATTTTTACAATTTTCATCCGGACTTTATGAAGCAGTATGCCGCTAATGTGATCGCTCACGCAAAGGCTGCCGGCGATAGCCCGGCTCAAATTGCAGCGCAACAAGCGAAAATGGCAACTTATACCGAAATGTACAAAAATCCATTAATGGTAATTGTTCTTACTTACATGGAAATATTACCAGTAGGCCTGGTTATCGCCCTTATAGCAGCGCTAATATTGAAACGAAAACAGGGAACCACACCAGGAATGGTTACGACATAAGTAGTAAATACTAAAAAAGCTTCCCGGTGCCAGGAAGCTTTTTTAATATTATTCAGGACCACCGCCACCCGGGAAACCGCCACCGCCGCCGTCTCCACCGCGACGGCCACCACCGCCGCCATTTCTAAATCCGCGTTGAGACGGATCTCCTACCGGTGCTTTGCCGGCAAATTTTTGAAGCCTCAGCGTAAAGGTTGCCAGGAAGTATCTCGACAGCCTGTTAACCTGTGTTTGGGTGATAGCGCTGGCTGAGGTTGACGATGAAAAACCGGTGTTCTGGTTCAGCAAGTCGAACGCCGAAACGCGGAATGTGCCCCTGTGATCTTTCAGGAACCTGCGCTCCAGGTAAACGTTAATTACGTTAGGGTTGGCAATTTTTACGTTTGATGTATACCCGTAGTTAGATACATGTGAGTAATCATAGCTGAATGTCCAGTCGCCAAAATAATTTTTGCCCACGATACCTGATGACCATGCCCTGATGTTCGATACCGCTTCAGTAAGCGGATTTACTACAGAGTTTTGCGTGCGGTTTATGCTATAATTGGTAAACGCCTGCGCATCGATATGGTCTGTAATATCAACCCTGAATGATAAACCAGGTGTAAACTGCAGGTTTTTGGCGATGTTCTTTTGCGTATGGAAATTGCCGAGACTGTCTGCATCTGTTAATAAGCCGATATTGTTGGTATAGGTAAGCTGCCCGCTAAGGTTTAAAGAAAATTTACGATTATCCCAGGGCTTCGAATAAGTGGCGCGGCCATTTATCGTATAGTAGCCATCTGCATTGGCATAAGTGGTTAAGATGGTATTCTGAAACCTTGGGTCGGGTTTATAAACTGTCGGGAAGGTGATGCTATTGGTCACTATCGAGTTTTGTACAGTCTGCAGGTTTGCCGATATAAAGAATACATCGCCGGTGGTGAAGCTGAAGTTGTTATACCTTATCTGGAAGTTATTGGTAAACTGCGGCTTCAGATCCGGGTTACCCTGCACCGGGTACGAGGCATTGGAAAAGTCGGTAACCGGTTGCAGTTGGCTAAAGCTGGGTTGACTGCTGGAACCATTATAAAGAATGGTAAATGATTTGCTGCGCGAGAAGTTATACACGAACCTGGCGGCAGGTACTACATTAAAGGTAGACACGTGCGTGCTAACACCTGTTTGCGGAGAGTAGCCGTCAAGTACTGCAGGCTGCACGCCTACGCCCACAACCCAGTTATATTTTTTGTCGCTAAACCGGAAATTTAAACCAACCTTGTTTGTGGTAAAGCTATAGTTGTAGCGATTGCTCAGCGCACTGTCGCTTCTGAAACTAGCCGCGGTTGGGTCGTATAATGTATCGGTCTCTTTATTATTATTGGTATTCGAGCGGTTAAACGCGTAATTTAACTCGAGGTATGTGCGTTTGCCGATCGGCTCGAGGTATGAAAAATTAATACCATACGTTGTTGTACGGCTGTTTGTAAATATTACCTGGTTGGCCGGTGCGGTTGGCAAGCCGGAAGTAAAGTTATATAGCGGGTTTTGATATGAATCGCTTTTACCGCTGCTGATATTGGCGTTAATGCTCAAATTACGGCGCCCTTTGAAGCGGCGGTTGTACAAGGCATTAAAACCATAATTAGGAGACTGTGAATCGCCGGTGGTATTTGATGTGTAGGCCGAACTTACCGCTCCATTACGCACGAAGTTGACATTTTCAAACGAACTGCTATTGGTTCCTGAGTAGCTGAAGTTAGGTGTCACCTTTAAATAGTTAACCGTGTCAGGCTTCCACTCCATATTCCAGTTAAAACGGTGGTTTATCTTCTGGTCAGTTTCGTTACTGTTTTGATTTTGCGTTGACGGATTAGTTGGCGATGTATTTTGCTGCAACACGTTATTGAGGGTGTTGGTGGTATTGTCGGCAAAGCTGTAGCTGCCATAAACCGACAGCGTTTTACCCCATTGGTCGCGGAAGTTTGCACCGATAGAGTGCGCCTGGGTTTCGCCATTGGCTGTTGTTGTAAGGCTTCCCTGCGTTGCCCCGCCGCCGCCACGGCCTGCATTGCCACGACCGCCGCCACCACCGAAACCGCCGCCGCCACCGCCATTTCCACCACCACCGCCACCACCGGCTGTGCCGAATGAAAATGTATTTACATTGGTGTTGTTGACGCTTCCCAATATGGCAATTTGCTGGTCGCCTTTAAAATTGAAAGCATTTACTGAAGCTATATACCTGTTTTTATCAGCACCCTGATCAGATGGGAGCATGTCGCGGCCATCGCCAACTGTCGCCTGGCCAAAGTAGCCGTAGTTTTTATCCTTGCGGACGGTAATGTTCATTATCTTATCCGGGTCGCCGGTTTTAACGCCGGTTAAATTTGCCTGGTCGCCGTAGTCATCAATCATCTGGATATTATCAACCACGTCAGCCGGCAGGTTTTTAAGCGCGCTTTGCACATCGCCACCCATAAAATCCTTTCCGTTGATACGTACTTTGGTAACCTGTTTACCCTGTGTACTTACATTGCCGTTAATGTCTACATCAACACCGGGCAGCTTTTTTACCAGGTCTTCAACCGGTGCATTTTCGCGAACTTTATATGCGCTGGCCTGGTACTGTACAGTGTCTTCTTTAAGCGTTACCGGTATTACGCCAACTATAGTCACTTCATTGAGCATTTTAGCCTCTGCTTTCAAAACGATGGTACCCAAATCTGCAGGGCCGGTTAAATTATCCAAAGTATAGCGCCTTCTGAAACGCTGATAACCAATGTAGGTAACCGTAATAGTAATCTTGCTTCCTTTAATATTCTGAAAAACGAACTTTCCATTGATATCGGCAACAGATATGGTGCTGTCGCCTTTGTCTGACACGAGCTTAACGCTGGCCGAGGGTACTGAAAGCTTGGTTGAGTCAATAACGGTTCCGTGTATTTCGCGGCCCGTTTGCGCGTAGGAAAACGTAATTGTTAAAAGTATAGATGCTATTGCAAGTAGTAGAGACTTCATTTTATTTTTTATGGACTATAGGGGGTTGACAGTTATTATAATATCCTTAAGACACAAACAGGATGCAAATGTTCAACTAAATTTTGCTAAAAGATTAATAATCATAGCATTGTTACATACCTGTAAAAAAGTTACACAGCAATAAAAAAAGCTCCCCGGATACCTTCCGGAGAGCTTATTATATATATAAAAGAGTATGAAGTACTTAAATAATATTTAAATCGGCTGCTGCTTAGTTTGACAAATGCAACGCGGCGGCAACTTCATTGAAATTCTTAACATTTAAATGCGGGTTGGCAGCGTTTAAGGTTGTTATGGCAGTACCCGGGATAACTACTACCCTAAAGTCGATACCGTTTGCCTGGGTAAAGTTTGCTTTCAGGTCGATGTATCCAACGCCATAGTCGTTAAAGGTAATGCTGTGGCCTGCTTCTGAATATGGCAATGCATACCAGCCAGTGTTCGAGCCCGTGTTGCGCAGGTAAACCAGCACGGTACCTTCGTCAACAATAGCCTGTGTTATTGCAGGTATGCTGAATTTGGTTAAGCCCGCAACAACAACTCCTTTGTTTATCAGTAAAAAGTTTTGAACGTCGGCATTTCCCGGGTCGCCTTTGTCACCTTTAGGACCTTGAGCACCTGTTGCTCCGGTTGCACCTGTTGCGCCTGTTGCTCCTTTAGCGCCGGTAGCGCCTGTTGCTCCGGTAGCGCCGGCAGCACCTGTATCGCCCTTGTCACCTTTAGGACCTTGTGCACCTGTTGCGCCTGTGGCTCCGGTAGCCCCTGTAGCACCTATCGGACCTTGTGCGCCTATTGGGCCTTGTGGCCCGGCCGCTCCGGTTGCACCAGTTGCCCCTGTAGCGCCTTGTGCTCCGGTTGCACCTGTTGCGCCCTGGGCTCCCTGAGCACCTGCTGCGCCGGTATCACCTTTATCGCCTTTGTCGCCTTTATCACCCTGAGGGCCCACCGGGCCTCCTGCAGGCCCGGCAGGACCTTGTGGGCCTGCAGCACCGGTTGCGCCCGTTGCTCCTTGCGAGCCGGTTGCGCCCGTTTCGCCTTGTGGGCCGGCTGTTTTGTCCTTTTTGCAAGCAGTTATGCTGAAGAGGCAGAAGAATAAAATTGGTAGTAAAAGTCTAATTGGTTTCATACTTAAAGTAATTATATTTATTGTTTATCACAGCTTTCTACGGCTAGGTTTTCTAATAGGTTACAATTTTTGCTTTTTCAACATAAGTTTTCCACAATTTATATATAAATCATAGCTAACAAGCAGTGCTTTATCCAACAATTGTTTAAAACTCGCTTAGCATTTTGGTAACAATATGGCATGATTTTCGTTAAGCATTGGGCAAAACATTAACCTATGGCTAACATTAATAAAAACCTGCACGCCAAAGTGCATAACTGGATCGACGCGATCGGTTTCCGGTTCAACGGTTCACAAACCAGCGACAACGTTACTACCAACCATTATTTTTTTGAAACCTTCAATTTTTTTGAAAGGGCGAAAAATAATGACTTAAAAAATTCCAAGTTCCTTTGCTTTGATGCTTACGGACAATCCATCCATGTAAAGTCGCTACTTGATTTGCAGACTGCCTTCTTTGAGAACATAAGTCAGTTATAGTGATTAAGGGCCGAAGATTAGAGATTAGTTGGGGATGGAGATTAGATGTGCAATTGATAAAATATACTGGTAAATAGTTAGCCAACTATTTAGGTTACCGGTTATTGTCAAAAGGTTAGGCTAATTTAACATACGTATTTTATTAAGGACGATATAAAAACGTCCCGTCTGTTTTACCGGACGGGACGTTTTATTTTATAACCTATCGTTCCAAAAGTCAATCATTTTTCATCTTGACTCTTGGTTTCCTCTTCTTAATATTGCTCCAATTCGTTAACCGGAACGGCTTCTGTTATACCACGACCGGCAGCCGGGATATTGACAATGGGCCGGGTTGGATTAAGGGTTTCCTTTATTCTTGCATGTAAGTCGATGTAATGCGCGGTGGTAATGGCATCGCCTCCTTTTGGAAGCTTGGCATCAATTACCTTTAATTCGGCGCGTACCATGGGCCTGATGTCAGAAAGCGTCATATTGATTGGTGTAAGACCGAAATTAGCCAGAACCGACGCCGGGAAGCCCGGTATACCGCGGAAGTCGTCATTCAGCAGGCCTTTCAGGTCCTCAATATAAGCCCTTTGCAGGTTGCGCTTAAACGCATCTGGCCGACCGGCACTGAATATACCATCGCGCAGGTCGTTAAATAAATCGGCTACGGTGTACGCTTTTGCGCCATTGCGTGTCTCATTATCGTACATACGCGACAGGCGTGATTGTGAAAGCACGTTTGCCAGGGTTCCTGTTTGGATACCTTTTATACGATTAATGGTTACACCGTTATCAAATTTGGCAAGCTCCTCGCTATTGATCATCCACATTGGAGTAGTGAATGCTTCTTTGTTAAAGAATGCAACCGCATCATGCTGAAGGTTCTTCGGAACGAAATCATAAACAGGGCCTTTCTGGTCGTAGGTTTTAAAGTTCTCGTTCATACCGCCAATGTTGGTTGCTACGTGGCCCATGTAACGGCTGAACTGGTTTAATACCTCGTTATAAATTTCCTGCAAATCATCATAGTCTTCACCTTGCTGGTAGGTCCACTGCTCAACGTTGGGTAAAATACGTTTTAGATTAGCGATGCCGTAGGTACTTGCCTTCATGGCATTATCGCCCAGGTCTTCATTTTGTAAACGCGGGTCAATACTGGTGCCCTGGCGGCCATAATAGTAAAGCGGGTTACCGGCTCTTTCTTTAGTCCAGGCGTCTAAAGTTTCTTTTTCCTGTTTAACAGATTTTTTTCCCGGGAACCAGGTATAGCCCCATTTAATAGCCCATTTATCATACTCGCCAATTTGCGGATACAGGTGGGTTACACCATCACCCGGCTGAGCGATATAGTTAAAGCGGGCATAGTCCATAATTGATGGTGCGGTGCCATGCTTGTCGGTAAATGATTTTGAACGCAGCGAATCAACCGGGTAAGCATAGCTTGAACCAAAGTTATGCGGCAGGCCAAGCGTGTGGCCAATCTCGTGCGATGATACAAAACGGATCAGCTCGCCCATTTGCTCATCGGTAAATTTGGCTTTGCGTGCTTCCGGATTTACGGCAGCGGTTTGTACAAAGTACCAATCGCGCAGCAATAGCATAACGTTGTGGTACCAGCCTACATGGCTTTCCAAAATTTCACCCGAACGCGGGTCGGCCTCATGCGGACCATAAGCATTCAAAACATTCGAAGCAAAGTAGCGAACTACACTGTAACGTGCATCCTCGGTGCTGAACTCAGGGTCCTCTTTGGCAGTAGGGGCGGGTTTTCCCGCAATTGCATTTTTGAAACCGGCGGCTTCGAAAGCTACGTTCCAGTCGTTGATGCCCTGTATCAGGTAGGGTACCCATTTTTTAGGGGTAGCCGGGTCTATATAAAATACAATCTGTTTTTTAGGTTCTACCAGCTCACCACGACCGTAAGCAGCCTCATCTTTAGGCTCCAGTTTCCAGCGGTGGATGTATGAGGTTAAATCGGCCTTTTGCGCGTCGCTGCCATAGTCTGTCTGGCTTTGGCCGAAAAACCCAACCCTGTTATCGCTCAGGCGCGGCTTGGTTGGTGTTTTCGGCAACAGCAGCATCGAGGTGTTCAGCTCGAAGGTAATAGCAGCATTGCTGTTATCGGTTGGCGACTCACCCGCGCGGTAGGTTTTTAATACATGTGTCTCGATATTGATCGGGAAGCTTTTAATGGTGTCGATGTAGGAACGTGCATTATCTATTGCCGAAATCTTGTATGCTTTTTTCAGGTCATCAGAAATACCTATTGCAGCTATATCGCCATTATAAAAATCGGTAACATCAACCACCACGCCCGTAGTGTCTTTGTTGTACGCTTTTATGTCGAATGATGCCAGCACCACGTCGAGGTTAGAGTTTTTAACCGATTTGTACATGTCGCTGGTACTGTCGGCTCGGATGGAATAGCTGGGCACGCGGATAAACACCTGCTTATCATGACGCTGCCATTTCCATACCTGCGAGTTCTGCGACTCGCCGCCATATTGCTGGAACGGTACCTTGATGTTGGCCGGTGTTTTTGCCAGGCGGGTAACCACCAGCATTTCGCGGTTCAGCATCGAGTCGGGGATTTCGTAATAATACTTGCCTTCAACCTTGTAGGTTTTGAAGAGGCCGCTGTCCACTTTGGTTTTGGCCGGGATAACGTCGCTGAATTTCTTTATCCCTTCTTTTTTAGCCGGGCCAACGGTAGCCGTAGCCGTGGAACCACCCGGGGTGGTAGTGGTTTTTAGCGTTACCGTTTGCGCGGTCTCCTTTTTAGTACGGCAGGAGCCTGCAGATACGGCAACCGCAATTGCTGTGAGGTACAAATAACCGTTTGTACGTAAATGTTTAATCATATCAATTTGGTCAGTTAATTAAGTTTAACGTAAAGTGTAAACTTATGCAAAATACAAAGCATTTGGCAATAGCAACATTTATGTTACAATCTGCTAAAAAAATCACCCTTTAAGGGGGATGTTAGTGTATTGGGCGCACTGCCGGGCAAAGGCACCGCTTGCAAAACCAACCGCCCCGGTGTTCCATTTTCCCGCGCGGAACACCTGGAACGCTACACAAAGCATTGATTATCAGATATTTTTATTTTTTATTGTTTGTAAGCCATTGATAGTGAATTTATTCCGTATTTAAATCATCATCGTACCGGTGCGAAAATCAAATTGTAGTTTACAATTTTTGGCTAGAGGCCTTATTTGATCCTTATATCACGCCGGTTAAACTCTTCGGCAATAATTCTGGGCTGCTCATATTTGATTGCCACCGGTTTTAACCTTTGGGTGTTCGAAACCTTTTGACGCCTGCCTTTTTCGCGATGGGTTTTACCCATCATCATCACAGCCCTCAAATGCACAAGTGCCTCAAACACCCTCGTCCTTTTAACCCGTGCGACTGCTGTATATATTTAAAAAAATCCCTTTTAATTATAAAATTATTGCCTATATTCGTTCAAACCGTAAACTATGTCACGTCAATTATATATTCAGCATAATTTTCCTTCTGTAGCCGTCCCGGTGCAATTAATATTGCATACCGAAAGAACGTTAGCCCGCGCCGTTAATTTCGATGGTGTTAATTGGCGTAACCGGCTAAAAATCTAAGCCGGTTGCCTGCGTTTACTTACAACAGCGCAGCATGTAATCCCCGCAAATTCAATAATAACCTTATTACCCCATAATTAAACCTCAATCACATGATACCTAAAAAAGTAAAACCCCGCCTGTCTAAGTTGAGTATCGTTACGCTTGTATTGGTGCTGTTATTTTCAGGATTGATCATCGCGCAATGGAGCTGCGGCGGCTCCGGAAAAGGCAATAACGGCAGCGACAGCGCTTCAAAACCGCCAACCGCCGGATCGGGATCCGGTATAACACCGGCTATCAGCGGTAATGTGCCAACAGAAGTCAACATCCCCAATCCCGACTCAAATGCGGTAAATAACCGCCCTGCGTTTGACGTGTTCAGCTGGCAAACCTTTATAGCGCTTTGCTGGCCTGTAGATACCGCCAAACGTGGAGTGCCGCTAACCCCTGATGATCCTAATACGATGCTGAAGATGACTAACTCTACGCCTGTTGTATGGACAAGCTACAAAAACCAATGGGACCTTTTTGGCCAGGGAAACAACACGCCGTCTGCCTGGAACTCGTGGGCCGACCCTGTTAACCTGTGCACCAATCAGCCGGTTAAGCACGTGTTCGGGTCAGCAAAAAGTGACATGCTGCCGGGCGAAGGCAACGAATCGCTATCGGTACCACTGATAGACCAGCGTAAAAATTATGCGCTTTACGAGATCCGTTATAACGAGGTTCAATATAATTTCATCGTTAATAACAGCCTTTACTTTAGCAAAAACCTGTATAACTACCAAAAAGCCAATGGCGGGGCGGTAACCATGCCTATCAGCAATAAAACTACTCAAGGCTCAATACTCATAAAGGCCGCCTGGAAACACATTACCCCCCAGGATGACCCAAGCAGGTATTACATAATAAACGAAATAGTTTACGACCCTGTAACCAAAAAATGCACCAAAGAAATGATGGGGCTGGTTGGGCTGCATATCGCTCAAAAGGTCGACCAATTTGGCGAGTGGGTATGGTCGTCATTTGAACAGGTAGATAACGTGCCCGGTGCGGCTAATGCAAAGGCGCCTTATACCTTTAATAACGGAACCAACGTACCTTCAACAACCAACCACGGTTTCGCCAATAAGCCAACCAGCAAAGTATTGAATCCCGACAGCGCCTCAAGGGTGCCTGTGCAAGTGGTAAGGCTCAATGAGATCCCTACCACCCCGTCAGTTAATAATACTGTGGATATAAATAAAATATACCAGGCGGCTTTATCGGGCACATGGCTTAAATATTACCAGTTGGTTATTACACAATGGCCGTCAAACGCGGGGCAGTTTAAGCAGTTTACACAAAACGGTATTTATCCGGCCGATTGCGGCGGAGCCTTCCCGGTAAACAATTGCGTTAACGTTACCATGGAAACTTATTTTCAAAATATGAACGATGCGGCCGGAGCGGGTGGAAACTCGTGCATGAGCTGCCATTACCAGGCGCCGAACACAGACTTTAGCTGGTCGCTTCAATTACGCTCTCATTAATAAAAACTTTCAAAAATATCTAATTCACTTACTTAAAGCTATCTAATACAATGGCAGATAATCAGGAAACACCCCAGGATTGGTTTATGTACCATGGCGGCTATGGCCACGGGGGCAATGCGGGCAGCGGCAGCCCGCTAACAAGCGAAACCGTCAGCTCGTCACAATTTCAATTGCTAAACAACATTCAAACCAACGGATGTATACTATCGGTACCGGCAATTGTCGACGGTTTTATTTATGTGGGATTAGGCAATAGCCACGATGCCCCAGGATCTGTTGGCGGCTCGCTTCAAAAGTATGATATAACAACCGGCGACAAAGTGGCTGAATATACCTGGCCCATCGCACTTATTGACAGGGACTCGCACGGGTTTACCGGCATGGGCTGCACCCCCACGGTAATAAACGGGTTTGTTTACTTTGTTGGCTTTAATGCAACGCTGTATTGCCTCAACCAGTCGGACCTGTCGCTGGTATGGTCAACAGATCTCAGGTACGCCGATGCCGCTCATAACCAGCCTACCACCAATACCTTGGGCATGGCTCAGGGCAATCCTCCGGCCGCGGGCTGGTCCAGCCCTTTGGTAGTAAGTTTACCTGCCGGACCACGAATTTTCCTGGGGATAGGCGAGGGCGAAAACCCAAGCCTGTTCAGCTTTATCTTTTGTCTTGATGGTAATACCGGTGATGTTGTCTGGATATATTGCACCAATCAATTTGTCGCAGGCCAGCCAAACCTGGTTAACCATTTGCCCGCAGAAGTTTTGGGTGATAGTGTACCCGCGATGTACACCTCAGTTGCAGGCGAACCCGTTTGCCGGGGATGCTCGGTATGGGCCGCCATTGCTTACAGTGCTGATACCGGGCTAATCTACGCCTCAACCGGGCAGCCTGCATCTCCAACCAACCCGAATATAGACCAGGGCTTGCCAACGGTGGGGTGGTCGTCTGGCATACTTGCGCTAAACGCCATCAGTGGCGACTTTGTAGCCTTTACACAAATGCCACATGCCACCTCTTACAGGCCTAGCGACCTTGACGTAGATATCGGCAGCGCGCCAACGCTCTTTAATCAGCCGGGCAACGGTCTGGTAGTCGGCGTAGGCTGCAAAAACGGAGGCTTTATGGTATGCGATGCTGAAAAACTGGCTCTTATCGGATCAATTTCCTTGCTTCCGCGATTTAATAACGGCACGCAGATACCAGAAGTTGACCCTCACCCAACAGATCAGAACTCCCTTAATCCGCCGGTAACTAATGAAGTCTCGAATGCCAACCTCGCCGAGAATTTTTCCGGTCCTTTCAATACAGCCGCGGTCGATCCTATATCGGGAACGCTGTTTATTGGCATTGGCGGGCCGAATTACCACAACGCATCGCCGGGGATCGACTTTAACTCCACCCCTTTTATGAAAGCGATAAAGTGGGATACGCTGGCTGATGCCTGGCCTATGGATGGCTCAGACCCTGCCAAATATGCCAACGTAGGTGCATCAATGTACACAAATGCCGGCGAAAGCGGCTTAAGCTCGCCCGCAGTGGTAAACGATGTGGTGTTTGTAACTACCTCCAAAGTTTCTATATACGCTTTTAAAGTTTCTGATGGCACTTTGCTTTGGAGCAACGATATAGGCAACCAAACCATGGGCTTTAACGGCGGCTACGGCTACAGCCTCGGCCCTGCAATATGGGGAAGCTATGTGGTTGCGGGCGCATTGATACAAGGGTTAAATGGCGGAGTGCTGAATATATATGGCCTAAAACCAGCCACGTCATGATAACTGTTCTTATCCTGGGCATTTTCGGGGGCACAGACAGCCTGCAGGTAGCATCGGCTATGGGAATGGCTGGGATGCAGCGTAAGCGAAGGTGGCTGCTTGCGGCATCATTGGTATTTTTCGATACGTTAATGACGCTGGTGGGGCTGGAGATAGGCCACGGTTTAAGCAGCCTGTTCGAAAGGTTTAGCAACTGGCTGGCCCCGGTTTGCATCCTGGCCCTGGGAATTTACATTGTAGTGCGCGAATTTACCGAGACTGACAACATTGAGCTGGTTAACAAAAAGTGGCTGCTTATTGTGCTGCCGCTGGTAATGAGCATAGATAACCTGTTTGCAGGCTTAGGGCTTGGCACAGCTGGATACCCGGTTGTTTCCTCGGCCTTGATATTGGGGCTTTGTTCCGGGCTGATGTGCCTTGCCGGTCATCTGATCGGCAATAAGCTCCGTAACCTGGTGCCAAATAAAATGGGGATTGTCGGCGGCTTGTACCTGGTTGGCCTGGCTATATTTTTACTAATTAAAAACTAACTATATGAAGGAATTGGTCGCGGAAGGATTGTCTTTTCCGACAAGTTTATGTTTTGACACCGAGGGTAATGCTTATGTTGCCGAATCCGGATTACCATGGGACGGCGCCGCTAGGGGCGGGAAAGTTTATCAAATAGAACAGGACGGCAGCAAAAAACTTTTAGCAGAAGGGTTGCGCCACCCGGTAAACGGTCTGTGCTGGCATGAGGGAGGCTTGATAGTTTCCGAAGGCGGTTACCCCGGCCGCATCAGTAAAATAAATAATAAAACAGGGGAACGGCATACCGTACTGGACAACCTGCCGGGCATGGGCAATTACCACACCAATATGGTGGTTCCCGGTCCCGACGGAAAATTCTACTTCAGCCAGGGGGCGCTTACCAACCTGGGCGTCATCGGGCTTGATGCTTACCAATTAGGATGGCTGGGGCACCTGCCGCATAATTGCGATGCACCGGGCTACCCGGTTACTTTGGTGGGGCAAACTTTTGAAACCCCGGATCCGCTTTCGGCTGAAAAAGGGCAGAAGGCTCATACAGGCGCTTTCTCCGAGTTCGGCAAAGCACATGCGCCCGGAACCCGGATAGAACCCGCATTGCCCTGCACAGCGGCGGTAATGCGCTGCAACCCCGACGGCAGCGAGCTGGAATTGTTTGCCTGGGGCATCCGTAACGCTTACGGCCTTGGGTTTTTACCCGATGGCCGCCTGATAGCCACAGACCAGGGCTCGGACGACCGCGGCAGCCGCCCGATAGGGCATGTGCCCGAACTGCTGTTTGAAGTGAAGAAAGATGCCTGGTACGGATGGCCTGATTTTATCGGTGGTATCCCGGTAACCGACGAGCGGTTTGTACCGTCGCGCGGCCCCGCGCTTGATTTTGTGCTAAGCAACCATGATGAGTTGCCGGCGCCCGAGAAACCTGTACTGGTACTGCCCGCTAACAGTGCCGCAACAAAGTTCGATGCGCTGCCGCCAACACATAACAAATATCCCGGGCAGCTTATATTGGCGCTGTTTGGTGATGAAAAGCCGATGACCGCGCCACCCGGATTTAAGGTTGGCCGCAATATATCAAGGATCGACCCGGCAGATTGGTCGCACCACCCGCTGCCCGATCTGCAGCTGAACCGCCCGATAGATGTGCGGTATAATTCGCTGGACGACTCGGTCTGGATCGTTGATTTCGGTGAATTTGAAATGAGCGCAACCGGTGTTGAAGCAAAAAAAGAAAGCGGAAAGATCTGGAAAATAGCAGCTTCGAAACTTTTTTAAAATAGAATTTAAACTCAAAAACCTAAAATAAGCTATCATGGCAGAAACGACAGTAACTTTTGGCAATGACATCTTGCCGATGTTCGCAAAATGGCAATCGAGGATGATCTGGCGGCTGGACCTGACCAGCTACGAGGATGTGAAAATGAACGCTGATGCTATACTTGCTCAGCTACAGGCTAACGCAATGCCGCCGCCGCCTTATGACCCGCTCACCCCGGAACAATGTGCAACATTTCAAACTTGGATGAATGAGGGATACCCTCAATAGTATTACCTAAACTTAATTGATATGAAACCAGAAAATTTTTCAGTCATCGGTACCTGGGCCATGGTAGAGGCCTGGGATGTTGGGGATAACCCAGCGCAGCCTACAACCAAAAGCTACCCATGGGGCAACCCCTCGGCCGGCTATTGGGTGTTTGATACCAGCGGGCACTTTGGCCTTATGATAGCGCCAAACCCGGCATTGCCTATACCGGCAGATCCGTTTTCAGGAGCGCCGCAGCCCGGCTGGCTCAATCCAACCGCGCCGTGGGCCGTCCCCAACCAATTGTTTTTGGAAACCTTTGTAACCGCAAGCCCTTACGCCTATTTCGGCACCTACACCGTAGCAATGGACCATGGGAGCCTGCTGAAAGGGAATTTGCTGCTAACGGTATCGAACGATATTATGCGTGGCTACACCGGCACCGTACAAACACGCCCTTTCACGTTCGACGGCCATAATTTTATAAATGTGGGTAACCCCGGCGATGGCAAAACAAGCGGAGATTACCTGCGCAGGCTGCAGCGGCTTACCTGATGGGTAAAAACAGCGCTCGTCTTTAAAGCATGTGCCCGATATTTAGCATAGCATTGGCCGGCGCCCCCGGCCATTTGCTTACATTATTGTAAGCGCTTGTCCAATACGTTTTATTGGTGATATTATTGAAGTTGACCGCGATCTTAAAATGGTTGTGCTTATAAAACGTACCGCCATTAAAAATCACATAGCCGGGCAACTTAACATCAGGGTCAAGCGTGTTGCGCGAACTAAGGGACGAATGCCCGCCCATTAAGCCAAAGCCTTTTAAAGCGCCTTTGGCAAAGGTGTATTTTATCCAGCTGCCGCTGATATTTTTCGGTGCATTTTCGGCAATGGTGCCGATAAGCGATTGGTCGGTACTTTTGCTGATAATGGCCCGGCAATAGGCGTAAGACAAGCTGACACTAAGGTTAGGAAGGATATTCCCCGTGGCTTCGGCCTC
>Ga0207671_10002012_pt1 | contig 22351 bp, 21 predicted proteins | sample KBSC24metaG_FD_184352 | JGI IMG/M metagenome (GOLD analysis project Ga0207671, IMG submission 184352) | Corn rhizosphere microbial communities from Kellogg Biological Station, Michigan, USA - KBS C2-4 metaG (SPAdes) (version 2) | ecosystem: Host-associated > Plants > Roots > Rhizosphere > Soil... | reverse complement strand
GCCGTGGATCAAGATCGTGTCACCCTTTCCGACGGAGAGCTCCGCCAGGCAGGTTGCCGCTGTCTGCCCCGACGCGGACAGCGCGCCGGCCTCGCTCCAGGCCAGATCGCCCGGCTTGAGGACGAGTTGGGAGGCATCGGCCAGTGCGTGATCGGCGTGTGCGCCGGGTGCCGCCGCCGGGCCGAGCACCTCCTGGCCGAAGCGGAACTCCTCGACGCCCGGGCCGACCGCGTCGACGACCCCTGCGAGCTCGTTGCCGAGCCGTTGCGGGAAACGCGCGGGCATGAAGGCGCGGAAGCGGCCGCTGCGCAGCAGGGAGTCGGCGGGCTGGAGTCCGGCGGCGCGCACCCGGACGCGGACCTGGCCCTCGGCGGGGATCGGCGGATCGGCCTCGACCAGACGCAGGACGTCGGGACCGCCGTATTCGGTGAAGACGATCGCGGAGCTCATGCGGACGGCCCTTCGCGGGGTTCCGGCGGTGTGCGGGGAGCCAGCATTTTGACGATCTCGGCGGCACAGCGGTCGCGGTACTCCGCCGAGAGCGGGTCCAGGCCGGTGATGTCGCGGACGAAGTGGGGCAGCGCGATCGGGGCGAAGGTCAGCGCGTAGCAGAGCAGGAGGGCGAACGCGGGGTCCAGGTCGTCGGCGACCTCGCCGTCGGCCTGGCGCCGGCGGATGCCCTCGACGGCCGCGCGCAGGCGCTCGGACTGCTCGTCGGGAGGGCTGTCGGAGGCGTCGCCGAGAGCGCGCCAGACCACGAGGCGTGACCAGTCCGGCTGGTCGAGGGTCAGGTCGAGGTACGTGCGGACCGATTCGGCCAGGGGCGTGGCCGCGGCCGGGCGCGCCGCGCTCTGGGCGTCGGCCCAGCGGGCGCGGAGTTCGTCGAGCAGGCCTTGCTTGCCGCCGAAGTGGTATGCGATGAGCTGCTGGTTCACCCCGGCTCGGGCGGCGATCTCGGCGGTGCGGGCACCGGCGAAGCCTTTCGCGCCGAACTCGGCGACGGCGGCTTCGAGGATCTTCTCGCGGGACTGAGCCGAGGTGCCGCGTGCGGACTGCGGGGGAGCGGCGCGGCGTGGCGACGGCGGCGACGGCGGCAGCGACGAGGGCGACGAGGCCGACGAGGACGACGAGGACGAAGACGGCTGCGTCTTTGGCTGCGTCTTTGGCTGCGGCTGCGGCGGCGGCTGCGGCGGCGGCTGTGACTTCGACGAAGGCGGCGGCGGTGCTTCGTCGGCGGGTTCGGATGCGGTGGACACGCCGTCAGGCTACATTATTCAATCGAATGAATGACAACTCTTCGAGCCCTCCGGGAGCCGGGATGATCTTCACCGAAGCCGAGCTGGACTACCTGCGCGGCCAGCGCCTGGGCCGTCTGGCCACGCAGCACCCGGACGGGACGCTGCAGGTCAGCCCGGTCGGATTCGGCGTCAACGCCGAGCTGGGCACGATCGACATCGGCGGCCGGGACATGGCCGCGAGCCGCAAGTACCGCAACGTCGCCGCGAACGGCTCGGCCGCGTTCGTCGTCGACGACATCGCCAGCACGCAGCCGTGGGTCGTGCGCTGTCTGGAGATCCGGGGACGCGCCGAGGTGATCGAGAGTCCGGCCGACTCGCGGGCGAACGCCGGCGGCCCGATCATCCGGCTGCATCCCCGGCGGATCATCAGTTTCGGCGTCGATCCCGGGAATCCGGCCGCGGGTAAGCGGGATCTGGCTTAAGCGGTAACAGAAGCGGATAATCAGTACAAACGGCTCAATCTCCGGAATCGGGAAGGGAAGTGAGAGCCATGTCCGAAACCGCGCCACGGCATGCGTCGGACATCACCACACACCCGGACGCGCAGGAAATGCGGGCGCGATTCGCCAAGGTCGTCGAGGGTCCCCGGGCAACCACGCTGGACGGCATGGTCGCCCTGCTCGGGATGTACCTGGCCATCTCGCCCTGGGTGGTGCACTCCATCGGCCCCGACCTCCGGGTGAACAACCTGATTCTCGGCCTGACCATGGCCGCGTTCGGCTTCGGCCTGGCCCTGCTGCCCGAGCGGCTGTACCGGGTCGGCTGGATCGCGGTGCCGGTCGGGGTGTGGATGATCATCTCGCCCTGGGTGGTGACCGTGGGCCACAGCGCCCCGGCCTCCGTCATCTGGAACAACGTGTGCATCGGAATCGTGGCGGTCCTGCTCGGGCTGGCCACGCAGGCGATGGCGATGGGCGCCGGGCGGACCGGGCGTGAGTCCCGGCGGCTGGCCCGCGGCAGGGCGGCCCGCACCAGCGCAAAGGCCTGATTCGCCGCGGCAGGCCCCTGACAGCCGGCCGCCGTCGCAGCTCCCACCCCTCTTCCGGGAGCCGCGACGGCGGCCGAGTGTTTTCGCGCTGTTGCGGAGTCTTGACGCCCCCGCGTTCCCGCAGTTGACTGACTGCTCATCAGCAAGATTGTTTGCGGCCGCACCAAAATCCACTCATCAAAGCTAGTTTCAGCTGGGAGTGTCCTTGATGCGTGCTCGAACACCCTGGTCACGGCCGCCCAGGAGCCGTCAGCGGGCGGGTTCCACCCGGCGCGCGGTGCAGATCGCCGTCGCCGCCGCGCTCACCCTGGCCTCCGTCGACGCCGCCACCGCGACGGGCGCAGCCGCCAACTCGGCGCAGCCGAAGTACCTCGACAAGTCCGCGCCGATCGCGGCGCGGGTCAATGATCTGATCGGGCGTATGACCCTGCCGGAGAAGGCCGGTCAGATGGACCAGCAACTGGTCGACAACGCCACGGCCGCGTCCGGCGGCGCGTGCGGGGCGGCCGGGTTCAACCTGCCGACGCCCGCGTGCATGCAGTCGGCGATCATCGACCAGAACGTCGGCTCGGTCCTGGCCGGCGGGACCGACAACCCCGCCGACACCACCGGGGCCGGCACCAGCGGCAACACCGCTCAGGACTGGGCCGACGACTACAACACGATCCAGCAGTACGCGATCGCGCATTCGCGGCTGCACATCCCGTTGTCCTTCGGCGTCGACGCCGTCCACGGCTTCGGCCACCCCTGGCAGGCGCCGCTGTTCCCGCAGTCCATCGGCATGGGCGCGACCTGGGACCCCGCGCAGGCCCAGGCCGGCGGTGCGATGACGGCCGCGGGACTGCGCTCGACCGGCTGGACGTGGGCCTTCGCGCCGGTGCAGGACCTGGCGCGCGACAACCGCTGGGGCCGGACCTACGAGACGTGGGCCGAGGAGCCCGCGCTGTCCTCCGCGATGGGAGCCGCAAACGTTACCGGGCTGCAGACTCCGGCACCGTCCGGCGGTCTGAGCGTGAGCGCGACCGTCAAGCACTTCGCCGGGTATTCGGAGTCGGTCAACGGCCACGACCGCAACGAGGCGCTGCTGCCCCTGAACTACCTGCAGAGCACGATCCTGCCGTCCTACGCCGGGGCGATCAACGCCGGCGCCGAGGCGGTCATGGTGGACTCCGGGTCCATCAACGGCGTCCCGGCCACGTCCTCGCACTACCTGCTCACCGACATCCTGCGCGGCCAGATGGGCTTCCAGGGCGTCATCATCAGCGACTACCAGGACGTGCAGGCGCTGCAGACCGCGTACCACATCGCGGCGAACCTGCCCGACGCGGTCGCCGAGGCGGTCAACGCGGGGCTGGACATGAGCATGGAGGTCACCGGCCCGGACCAGTGGCAGAGTGCGATCATCCAGGACGTCGGCGACGGCAAGATCAAGATGTCGACGATCAACGAGGCCGTGCGCCGCATCCTGACGATGAAGTTCCAGCTCGGCCTGTTCGACGAGCCCTGTGTGGCCGATCCGAGCAAGCCGTGCCTGAACGCCTCGGCCGCCGACGCGGTGGTGACCGCCGGCCGTGACCAGACTCTGAAGGCCACCGAGGAGTCGATCACGCTGCTGCGCAACCAGAACAACGTCCTGCCGCTGGCCGCCGGCAGCCGCGTGGTGGTCACCGGGCCCAGCGCCGACTCGATGACCAACCAGCTCGGCGGCTGGAGCGTGAGCTGGCAGGGGGTGGCCGGCGCCGGGCACGTGTGCTGCATGGGCTCGCCGGACCAGATCCCACCGGGCAGCACGGCACTGACCGGGATCCTGGGCGCCGACGCGCAGGCCAAGTCCATCCCCGACCAGGCCGCCGCGGTGGCCGCCGCGCCGAACACCGACGCGTACGTCGCAGTGGTCGGCGAGAAGGCGTACGCCGAGGGCCTCGGCGACAACCCGGCCCCGGCCCTCCCGCCGGACCAGCAGGCGCTGATCTCGGCGCTGGAGGCGACCGGCAAGCCGGTGGTCGTCGTGGTCGAGGCCGGGCGTCCGGTCGGGCTCGGCTCGGCGGAGAAGGCCAGCGCGGTGCTGATGGCGTACCAGGGCAGCACCGAGGCCGGGCAGGCCGTCGCCGACGTGCTGTTCGGCAAGACCGACCCGAGCGGGCACCTGTCGATCAGCTGGCCGTCCGACGCCCCGGCGGTCGGCGGGGACTTCGACGGCGGAGCGCCCTCGCCGCTGGGCGACGAGCCGAAGTTCTTCGACCAGCTGCCCGGCACCGGATCCGGCCCGGGACACGCCTACAACCCGCTCTATCCGTTCGGATACGGGCTCTCCTACACCAGCTTCAGCCACTCGGCACTGTCGGTGACGCCGAGCGCCTCATCGCACGGCAGCCTCACCGCGACGCTGACCGTGACGAACACCGGGACACGCTCCGGCACCGACGTGGTGCCGCTGTACGTGGCCCAGCCGGTCAGCTCGGCGGCCGAACCGCCGCAGCGGCTGGTCGGGTTCACGCGGGTGACGCTGGCGCCGGGGGCCTCGCAGACGGTGAAGGTCACGTTCAAGGCCTCGGCGCTGGCCCGCAGCCAGGGGGACATCAACGCCTCCGGGCCGCCGACGGTCGAGCCCGGCGGGTACGTGCTGCAGATCGACAAGGAGGCCGACACGACGCCGTACGACGTCGACCTGTCGGCGCAGTTCACGCTCAGCTGAGCGAGCGGTGCGTGCGGCCGGCGCGGGCGACCTCTACAGGGGTTGCTCGCGCCGGTCTTGCTTGGGGAGATGCGGCGATCGGGATCAGATCTAGATCTAGAGCGAGAGCTAGAGCGAGAGCTAGAGCTGGAGCTGGAGCTGGAGCTAGAGCTAGAGCGAGAGCTAGGAACGGGTGCGGTTGGTCTGTGGTTTGACAGGCATTTTCTTACGGCTTCGCGCTGGTGTAAGAAGGATTCGCTGGGTGGCGCAGTTCGATGGAGCGGGTCCGGGTCGCGCTGGCGGCTGGCGTTCTCGGTGGCCACGACCGCGCGCCGGTCCGAGTCACTGCGCATGTGTCGGGTGGGCGGCTGGCGGTCGTGTGTGGGGGCGCCTGAAAGTCAAGAGCATGGTGAAGGGCCGGCGCCTCCGGCGGGCGCTCTGCAACGGGGGCGGGGCCGGATCGCGTTGTTGGGCGGCGGTCGTTGCTTGTGGTCGCTTTTGTCCCGGATCCCTCGTCGCTGTCGTCGCCCGGAGGGAACCATCCCGGCCTGGCGGTGTCCAGCCGGATCGCTACTGCTGGCCACCGGCTCCGTCCGGCCGGACACCGCCAGGCCGGGCTGGTTGTGCAAGCACCGCCGACAGCGACGAGGGATCCGGGACCACCCCACCTGTGGGAAGAGGTCCCGCGCCTCGTGCATGGCAACTCACCGCCGCGTGTGCGTGCCTTGGGTTCAGGGGGTGGTTGCAACACTCACGTGTTGATGGGGTTGATCTGGTGTCGGGGTCTGGGTTTGTAGTTCGGTCGGACACGCCGTAGTCCTGGGACTGCGGCTCAGGCAGCGGCAGGGGCGGTGTCGGTGCCGTGTGCGCGGGCAATTGTCAGCGAGCACGGATAGCGTGGCCGAGTGAAGTCGAATCGCTCGATCCCGTCCGCGACCGTGATCCCGGTGCTGGTGTATCCCGATGTGCGCGCCGCCGTGGAGTGGCTGACCGAGGTGTTCGGCTTCGCCGAGCGCATCCGGATCGGTGAGGATCACCGGTCGCAGATGCGGATCGGTGAGGACGGTGCCGTGATCATCGCCGATGTGCGCGGGGAGCGCACGGCGCCGACGCCGGGCGTCGAGACGCACCTGCTGAAGGTGCGGGTCGAGGACGTGCGTGCGCAGTACGAGCGGGTGACGTCCCGTGGCGCGGCCATCGTTACCGAGCTCGCCGAGCAGCCGTTCGGCGAGCTCCAGTTCACGGTCGACGATCTGGCCGGGCACCGGTGGGAGTTCTGCGAGAGCGTGCGGGATGTGGCGCCTGAGGAGTGGGGCGGGACTGTCGTGGGGGAGTGAGCGCATTGCCCGATTCCCCCCACCGCCGTTACCCCTCCGCGGCCAGCTTCGCCATCCGCTCCATCACATCGGTCGCCGGCCATCCGCCGACCCGGTAGCGCGGCGGGTGGTACCCCTCGGCCGGTATCAGGCCGGCCTCTTCGGCGACGACGGCCCAGGGGATCATCAGCATCTCCTCGTTGCGCTTCGGGAACGCGACCACGTCCGCCTCCGGCAGCAGCGAGGTGTCGTCGTCCGCCCACGACGCCGCCGTGATCTCCGTGCCCTCCGGGCCGCGGAAGCCCTTCAGCGCGGCCGGGAAGGGGTCATCGGGGCCTGCGACGCCGCGCAGGTACTCCGTCTGCGGTCCGTAGGCGTCCATCGCGAGCAGGATGCGCGCGTGCTGGACCGCCGCGTGCGCCGGGTGGTCCTTCGCGGGCTGGTACAGGACCACGTTCCCGTCGTCGTCGACCGTCAGCGGGGCCGGGCTGATCGGCCGTGCGGCCTCGCGCCACTCGCGTTCGGCGACCTCGAAGGCCTTGGCCAGGGCCTCGGCGTCGTCCGTCTCGTAGGCGATCAGCAGGCTGTTGTTGCTGACCGGGAACGCCAGCGGCCTCGCCCCGGCGAGCCGGTGCATCGTCGCCAGCCAGCCCTGGATCAGCGGCAGCGAGGTCAGGTAGGCGTCCCCGTTGTCGGTCAGGCGCGTCGGCTCCGCGGTGCCCTCGCGGCGCCGAGCCTCGTCCAGTGAGTGCGTTACGGTGCGCGCCATGTTCCGGTGCGCGACGTCGAACGCCTCCTCGGCGCTCACGCCCCAGCGCTCGAGGTCCGCGCGGCCGGCGTAGCGCATCGCCGAGGGCGTGTCGATGACCAGCATCTCGGCCAGGTAGCGCGCGGCCGGCCGGCTGACGATGTCGAACTTCGGGTCGGCCGGCACCGGACGTATGACCGGACGCACGGCGGCCTGCACCTCAGCCCAGTTCTGCGGCGTCGGCGGCAGCGCGGCGACGTCCACCAGCCGCCCGATAGCGGCCTTGCGCGCGGCGGCCGGGGCGCCCTGGGTCTCGCGGAAGACCGTCTCCAGGTTGATGACCGCCGGTTCAGAGCCCTGAGTGCTCGAAGCACTCTGGTAGACGACCTGGAACTTCTCCGGGTCGTACTCGGCGCTCACCACGGACTCCACGGTCCGCACCCGCGCCGCGACCTCTTTCCCGAACCGGTCCCGGGCGGACCCGAACAGTCTTTCGGCTATTCCCATGGGCGGCGACCCTAACGCAGGCCGCCGACCGCGAGGTGTCCGTTCAGTGATCGGCGAGTGCCCACGAGGCACCGGCTTTGGAGAACAGCTTCCGCTCGGGTCGGACCGTCACTCGGTCAGGGCACATCGCACAAGGTCAGGGCACATCGCACAAGGCCATGCCACACCGACAAGATCAGGGCATATCGCACAAGATCAGGCCACACCGACAAGGTCAGGCCGTTGCCGTGCCGCCGCCGATCCCGTCCTCCGCCAGCAACCGCATCACCAGCCCCGTGGCCGGCTTCGGCCCGAACGCCGTCGACTTGCGCGGCATCAGCACCCCGGCCGCGGCCAGCTGGCGCACCACGTCCTCGGTGGTCGGCCGCAGCAGCACCGCCGTGCCGCCGATCCGCGCCGCCTCGGCGACCGCGTGCACCGGGTCGTGGTCGAAGCGGACCTCCTCGGGCGTGTCCGGGAGCTGCCAGATCGCCTCGACCAGGACGTGGTGCAGCACCGTCGCGTCCAGGGCGCGCCAGGCCTGGGGCCGGTCCGCCGGGATGGTCTCGGCCAGGACCGCCGGATCGGGGGAGGTGAGCAGGTAGTGCGTCGTGCCGTCGGACAGGACGAAGGCGTGTTCGCCCGCCGGCAGCGTGTCCAGGGCGTGGTGCGGGTCGGCGGTTTCGCGGACTGCGAAGACCTTGCCCGCCTGGGCCACCGCCTTTTCCAGCGGGACGTGCGGCAGGACGCGGTGGATCGCGTGCAGGCTCAGCGGATAGCGCGTGGAGTCGACCAGCAGGGCGAGCCCGTACGCCGCCGGGCCGCCGCCCCGCTCTGCCAGCAGCCTGCGATAGGCGGCGTGCCGGTGGTGTCCGTCGGCGATCAGAGCACGGTGCGACAGCAGGTCCGCGGCGATGCGCTCGGTGGCGGCGGGATCGGTGAGCGCCCACAGCCGGTGCTGCGTGCCGTCGGCGGTGGTGGTCGCGGTCAGCGGCTCGGCCAGGTCGGCGACGCGGTCCAGCAGGTCCGAGACGGTGTGGTCGCCCTCGAAGGTGAGCAGGATCGGCTCGATGTGCGCATCGGTGGCCCGCATCTGGGCCAGCCGGTCGGCGACCACCGAGTCGGTGACGGCTTCGTGCGGCAGGATCGCGCGGCGCGCCGGCGGCGGCTCGTCGGAACCGGACTCGTCCCACGGACCGGAAGCATCCGCGGAACCGGAAGCACCCGATTCCACGTCATCCAGCTTGACCAACCCGATCAGCCCGCGCTGCCGGACTCCGGGACCGGTCTGCTCATAGACGTAGAACGCGGGTTCGGCGTCCTGGCGAAGTGCACCGTCCCCGATCCACGCTTCCAGCGAGGTCGCCGCCCGGTGATACCGCGCCGGCGCGCCGGGCCCGCCAGCGATCTCCTCCGGCGCGGCCAGGATCAACCGCACGACGTTGTGTTCCTCGGTGTCGGCCAATCGCCTGGCCTCGTCCGGACCGATCATGTCGTACGGTGGCGACGTGACCGCCGATGGATCGGAGACCCGATCCGGAGCGAACCGCAGACCCCGGAAGGGGAGAACGCGCAATGCCTGCGGGTCGCTGTTTGCCATAGGGGCATCTTAAGGAAACAGGCACTGGCATGACGTGGGCGGAGGGTGGAAAGGAAGAACGCAACAAGGTGTGACGGATGGGGAGCCGGTAGCGGGAGCCGAGTACGACGGAGGATCTTATGTCTGAGCGATACGGCGGGTACGACGCCGAGGACGGTGTCGGCGAGCCCACCGGAGAGGCCGCCGACTGGTACCGGCAAGGCGTTCAGCTGCTGGAGGCCGGCGATCCGGCCGCCGCCGCGCAGCTGCTCACCAAGGTCGCCCAGAAGACCCCCGACTCCGCGCCGGTGCTGGAGGCCCTGGCACGCGCCCACTTCGACGGCGGCCTGTACGAGCAGGCCGTGGAGAGCTTCGCGCAGCTGGCGCACGTCAGCCCGGACGACGACTACGCGCAGTTCGGCTGGGGCCTGGCCGCGGCCAAACTCGGCCAGATGGATGTCGCCGTCGAGCACCTGTCGGCCGCCGCCGCGATGAGGCCGGAAATCCGTCACTATGCCAATGCCTTACGCGCCGCCCGCTCCACCCTTCGGGAGCAGACCGGCAAGAAGGGGTTGGCCGACACCTGAGCGCCGAGGTGTGATCAGATAGTGGTGTGACCGCTGAGACCGCGAACAACGCCGACACCGAGCCCCGCGGCAGCGCGCCCCTGCCGTTCCTGACGTCCCAGAAGCCGCTCGCCGAGGCGTACGACACGGCGTTGCTGGACCTCGACGGCGTGGTGTACCGCGGCGCGGAAGCGGTGCCGCACGCCGCCGAGGCTCTGCGCGCGGCGCACGAGCACGGCATGCGGCGCGCGTACGTCACCAACAACGCCTCGCGCACGCCGGAGACGGTCGCCGAACACCTCACCGAGCTCGGCGTCCCGGCGGCGGTGACCGAGGTCGTCACCTCGGCGCAGGCCGCGGCCCGCATGGCGGTCGCCTGCGTCGGCGAGGGCGGCCGGGTCCTGGTGATCGGCGGCGACGGGCTGATGGCGGCGGTGCGCGAGCTCGGCCTGAAGCCGGTCGCCTCGGCCGACGACATGCCCGACATCGTGGTCCAGGGCTACTCGCCCGACCTGGGCTGGAAGGACCTGGCCGAGGCGACCTACGCGGTGCGCCGCGGCGTGACCTGGATCGCCACCAACACCGACACCACGGTCCCCACCTCGCGCGGCATCGCCCCCGGCAACGGCACGCTGGTGGCCGCGGTCCAGGCCGCCTCCGGCAAGATCCCGCAGGTCGCGGGCAAGCCGGAGCTGCCGCTGCACCGGGAGTCGATCCTGCGCTCGGGCGCCACCCGGCCGCTGATCGTCGGCGACCGCCTGGACACCGACATCGAGGGCGCGGTGCGCGGCAACACCGACAGCCTGCTGGTCTTCACCGGCGTGACCACGGCGCGCGACCTGCTCGCCGCCCCGGCCGACCGCCGTCCCAGCTACCTCGCCGAGGACCTGCGCGGCCTGCTCACACCGCACGTCGCGCCGATCCGCGACGGCGTGAACTTCGTCTCGGCGCGCTGGAGCGCCGCGGTGGTCTCCGAGCAGGTGGTGCTGCACGGGCACGGGGACAAGATGGACGCGCTGCGGGCGATGTGCGCGGCGGTGTGGGACTACGGCAAGCCGGTGGACATGGAGGACGCGCTGGCGAGCTTGGCGTAGGAGACGAGGGCTGCCGGCGCGGTTCGGGCTCCGGGGTTGTTCGGGCCGGCGGTCTGGAAACTGCTTAAGGACTCGCGCACACCGAGCGTGGTGCCGCTGCGGGACCTGCGCGTGCCGTCCCCTGCCTGGGCCCTCCACGTCGCCGCCCGGCCGCATCGTGCCGAGGCTGGCGGCATGAACGATTTCGAATGGCTCCCGGCTATCTGCGTCGTACTCGTGTCCGAGGGCGACTACTCCGTCAGCTCCGTGGCCTTCTCCGCGGGCTGGCTCTTCGCCAGGAACGAGAACGGCACCGTCGCCTTCCCCTCCTCGCAGGTGGTCAAGGTGACGCTGGGCTGACCTCAGCCCTGCACCACGGCCCCCGCCTCCACCAGGGCGTCCACATCCTCGAATCCCCACGCGGCCAGCGCCTCCCGCGTATGTGCCCCCGGCCCGCACGGCGGCAGTCCCAGCTCTGCGGTGGTCCGTGAGAACCGGGGTGCCGGCGCCGGCTGCGTCAGCCCGTCGCGCTCGACGAGGGTTCCGCGTGCGGCCAGGTGCGGGTGCTTCGGTGCTTCCTTCGCCGACAGCACCGGGGCCACGCACGCGTCGCTGCCGTCGAACACCTTCGTCCACTCCTCGCGCGTCCGAGTCCGGAAGACCTCCCCGATCAGCGTCCGCAGTTCCGGCCAGCGTTCGCGGTCGTTCTGCTCCGGTACGCGGTCGGCGATCCCCAGCCGGTCCACCAGCGCGGCGAAGAACTGCGGCTCGATCGCGCCGACCGCCATGTGCTCCCCGTCGGAGGTCTCGTACACGTCGTAGAACGGCGCGCCGGTGTCCAGCAGGTTCGTCCCGCGCCGGTCGCGCCACAGGCCCAGGCTGACGAAGCCGTGCAGGATCGCCGACAGGTGCGCCGTGCCGTCGACGATCGCGGCGTCCACGACCTGCCCTTGCCCGGAGCGCTCGGCCTCCCAGACCGCCGCCAGGATGCCGACCACCAGGTACATCGATCCGCCGCCGAAGTCCCCGACCAGGTTCAGCGGCACCTGCGGCGGGCCGCCGGCGCGGCCGATGGCGTGCAGGGTGCCGGTGACGGCGACGTAGCCGATGTCGTGCCCGGCGCGCGGCGCCAGCGGCCCGTCCTGGCCCCAGCCGGTCATCCGGCCGTAGACCAGCCTCGGATTGCGCGCCAGACACTCCTGCGGTCCGATGCCCAGCCGCTCGGCCACGCCCGGCCGGTAGCCCTCGATCAGCACGTCCGCCTGCTCGGCCAGCCGGAGCACGACCTCGGCGCCGCCGGGGTGCTTCAGGTCCACGGCCACCGAGCGCCGGCCCCGGTTGAGCACGTCCTTCTCGCCCAGCGACAGTCCGCCGCCGCCGGGCCGGTCGACCCGGATGACCTCGGCGCCGAGGTCGGCGAGCAGCATCGCGGCGAACGGCCCGGGCCCGATGCCCGCGATCTCCACGACCTTCAGTCCCTGCAGCGGCCCGGTCATGCGCCCTCCCGGTGGCAACGGTGTGCGGATATCTGACGGTCTATCAGGTGGGGCGTCGATCCGCCTGCTCGAACAAGGGCCGCAGCAGGGCCTTCGACCTCTGCCACCGCTCGTCGAGCCGCGTGGAGGGTCCCGGATGCAGGAACGACACCATCCGCAGCCCCCGGATCGCCTCCAGCGCCGTGAGCAGGCGCAGCTGGAAGTCCGGCAGCCCGGTCACCCGCGCGCCGAACAAGATCTCGGAGACCTCCATGAGCCGCGCGGTGAGGGTCCGCTCGAACGCGGCCGTCACCTCCCGCAGCTCCGGATCGGTCCGCGCGGCCACCCACAGCTCGATCGCGGCGTCGAACGTCGGGCCCTGATGCGCCTTCCACAGCAGCTCCAGCGCGTCCCCGACGGGGTCGGCCGACCCGGCCAGGATGTCCGGCCGGGCCAGCACCGTCTGCGCCTGCTGCTCGGCCAGGTGCCGCACGGCGGCCACGACCAGCTCGTCCTTGGTCGCGAAGTGGTGCACCTGCGCGCCGCGCGAGACCCCGGCCAGCTCCGACACCCGCGTGGTGGTGGTGCCGGCGTAGCCGTGCTTCACCAGGCACTCGACCGTCGCGTCGAGCAGCAGGCGGCGGGTGGCGGCGGAGCGTTCCTCCTGGGTGCGGCGCGTGGTGGTCACGCGCACCAACTTACATGCAGCTCTGCCGGTTTGTTGAGTCCGAAGGTCCCGCCCCGCCTCACACCAGCTTGCGCAGGCGCAGCAGGTCCGAGAACGAAGCCTCCAGCTTCACCCGCCCCCGGGCCCACGCCGAGGCGAAGTTCAGCTCCCCGGCGACCAGCGAGAGCAGGTCGTCGCTGTTGATCGTCAGCCGGATCTGCGCGCGGTCGCGCGGCTCGGTGGTGACGTCCTCCAGCGACCCCTCGCGCAGCGTCCCATGGAAGGTCACGTCCAGGTCCGGGACCTTCAGGCTCACGGTCCGCACGAGCTTCTTGTTCGACTCGTCCATGTCGCCGAGCTTCCCGGCGAACTCCTTCAGCGCTTCCCGGCATTCCTCGATGGTGGCCACGCGCGTGACCCTAACGCACCTCGGCGGGTGTAAGCGTGGTGCTCGCCGTCGGCACGCGCGGCGCCGGGAGCGGCACCTGCGCACCCACGCGCTCGGCCCGGCGCGCCACCGCGGCCCAGACCACGAAGGCCAGCGTGATGAGCATGTACGCGTCGCCGATGAGGTTCTCCCACCAGCCCCAGTGCATCTCCAGGCCGTGGTTCACCGGGAACAGCAGCAGCGGGCCGATCAGGAACACCACGCTCAGCAGTCCCAGCCCGGCGATCTTCAGCCGCTCGCGGCCGCGCAGGATCTGGATCGCGAAGGGCAGCAGCATCGGCGCGATCCACACCCAGTGGTGCGACCAGGAGACCGGGGAGATGAGCAGCTGGCAGGCGGCCACCACGGCCAGCGCGCAGACCGTGTCGCCGCGCTTGACCGCCCGGCGCGCGCCGGCGTAGGCCAGGCCGATGACGATCATCGACAGCCCGAGCCAGAGGTGCTCCTCGGTCTTCACCGACATCGCCAGGCCCGGCAGCCCGCCGAGCCGGTGCAGCCCGCCGCGCAGCGACTGGTTGGCGGCGTAGCCCAGGTCGCCGATGCGGGTCGGGTCGAAGACCGTGGCGGTCCAGTAGGCCTCGCTGTCGCGCGGGGCCAGGATGATGCTCAGCGAGGTGGCGCCGATGAAGGCCGCGACCATGTTCGAGGCGGTCTTCCACTGCCGGCGCGCCACGAAGTAGAGCAGGAACACCGCCGGGGTCAGCTTGATCGCCGCCGCGATGCCGGCCAGGACGCCGCGCGGGATCCGGGTCTTGGGCCCCAGGGCGTCGGTGACGACCAGGCCCATCAGCAGCAGGTTGATCTGGCCGTGCAGGAAGGTGCTGCTGATCGGCTCCATCACCAGGCTGACCAGCGTCAGCGTGACCAGCACCCGCGGCGTGGGCCGGGGCAGGAAGCGGGATCCGGCGCGGTTGCGCAACACCAGGTAAACGGTCCAGGTCAGCGCGGTGAACCCGATTGCCACCATCAGTACGGCGGCCAGGTAGTAGCCGACGAAGCCCAGCACGCTGAACACCACTGCCGCGAACGGCGGGTAGGTGAACGGCAGGTCCGGCCCGGACAGCGGATGCGGGAAGCGCGAGGTGTACAGCGGCAGGTCCTTCATGAAGGAGATCCCGCCGTCCCGGTAGACCTTCAGGTCTATCAGCGGGTTCCCGCCCTTGCCGGCGACCAGGCCTATGCCGAAGACCAGCACGGCCGCGGCGGTCCACCAGGCGACGGCGCGCCGGCGGCTCCACGGCTGCTTGTAAACGCTGGTCAACCGGTCGATCCACGGGCCATCGCCCGCCATCATCGCCATGCCGGCGACCCCCTCACGATTCGGCGCCGGCGACGCGGCATGACAGACAGGTTCGGTGACCGATCGGGGTGGGAATTTTCCCGATCGCCGCAGATGTTAGCGGATTCGGGCACCCCTTGAATGTCACTCGAAAGAGTAGCGAGTTAACGCTGGATGCCATTCGGGAGACGGTCTGACCAGGTTTTCGTCGATTCCGCAAGGATTGGCGAGGGGTATCCGCGCTATATCGCGAAGGACAATGGTGAATTCACGGCGGCTTTCTGCCGACGATCCCGTTCTGCTACAGCTTGTCGTAGTTCACCGGCGGCGGCACCGGCGCCGACCGGGGTTCACGCGATAGCGTTTGCGGTGAGCAACCGGCAACCGAAGGCGAGCGGCGCGACCATGGAAGAGTTCGAGACGGACGGCCAGCAGGACCAGCCCTCCGACGGTGTGTCGCCGGCGGCCGCCTTCGACGGGACCTCCGGCGAGGTCGACTTCTCCGTGGACTACGAGCACTCCGGGGACCGGCGCGTGGACGACGCCCTGGACCGCCTGGCCCGGCTGCCCGACACGCCGCTGCCGGGGCACGCCGACGTCTACGACGCCGTCCACACCGAGCTGCGCGCGATCCTGTCCGAGCAGCCCGCGGGCGCCCAGGGCCAGCGGTGACCGCCCGGCGCCGCCTGGACGCCGAGCTGGTGCGCCGCAACCTCGCCCGCTCGCGCGAGCAGGCGCGGGAGCTGATCGAGGCCGGCCGGGTGAGCGTCGGCGGGCAGACCGCCTCCAAGCCGGCGACCCAGGTCGAGACCTCGGCGGCGCTGGTCGTGGCCGAGGCGAGCGCGGGCCCGGACTACGTCTCGCGCGGCGGCCACAAGCTCGCCGGCGCGCTGGCCGCCTTCGAAGCCTGCGGCCTGAGCTTCGCCGGCCGCCGCGCCCTGGACGCCGGCGCCTCCACCGGCGGCTTCACCGACGTGCTGCTGCGCAACGGCGCCGCGCACGTGGTCGCCGTCGACGTCGGCTACGGCCAGCTCGCCTGGTCGCTGCGCACCGACGAGCGGGTGAGCGTGCTGGACCGGACCAACGTCCGGGACCTGACGCCGGAGATGATCGGCGGCCCGGTGGAACTCGTGGTGGGTGATCTCTCGTTCATCTCTCTGCGGCTGGTGCTGCCGGCGCTGGCCGCCTGCGCGACCCCGGAGGCGGACCTGACCTTGATGGTCAAGCCGCAGTTCGAGGTCGGGCGGGAGCGGCTGGGCTCCGGAGGCGTGGTGCGCGACGTCGCCCTGCATGCCGAGGCGGTGCGGGACGTGGCCGCCGCCGCGGCCAAGGCGGGACTCGGCGTGCGCGGCGTGGCGGCCAGTCCGCTGCCGGGGCCGGCGGGCAACGTCGAGTACTTCCTGTGGCTGCGCGCGGACGCTCCGCCGCTGCGCGAGCAGGACGTGGCGCGGGCCATTCAGGAGGGGCCGGCCGGCGACGGGCGGTTCGACAATGGGAGCAGCGGCGAGATGGACACCGACACAGGCGGCGACGAGGGGTCTGGGGACTGAGCTGATGGGACACGGCGAGCGCAACGTGCTGTTGGTCGTCCATACCGGCCGGCAGGTGGCCCTGGACGCCGCGCGCGACACCGTCGGGCGGCTGTCGGCCTCGGGAGTCGGGGTGCGCGTGCTGGCCGGCGAGGCGGGGGAGCTGGAGACCGACGCCCCGGTCTGCGCGCTCGGCGCCGAGGCGCTGGAGGACATCGAGCTGGTCGTGGTGCTCGGCGGCGACGGCACGATGCTGCGCGGGGCGGAGGTGGCGCGCTCGGCCGGCGTGCCGCTGCTGGGCGTGAACCTGGGCCGCGTCGGGTTCCTGGCCGAGGCCGAGTACGAGGACCTGGCCTTCGTCGTGGACCGCATCGTCGCCCGGGACTACACGGTCGAGGAGCGGATGACGATCGACGTCGAGGTGAGCCTGGACGGGCAGGTCGTGGACCGGTCCTGGGCGCTGAACGAGGCCAGCGTGGAGAAGGCCTCGCGCGAGCGGATGCTGGAGGTCCTGGTCTCGATCGACGGCCGGCCGCTGTCCAAGTGGGGCTGCGACGGCGTCATCTTCGCCACCCCGACCGGGTCCACGGCGTACAACTTCTCCGCCGGCGGCCCGATCGTCTGGCCGGACCTGGACGCGCTGCTGCTGGTCCCGATCAGCGCGCACGCGCTGTTCGCCCGGCCGCTGGTGGTCTCGCCGCACTCGCTGCTGGCGCTGGAGCTGCAGCCCAACGGCGACGACGCCGGGAGCAAGGGCGCTGTGATGTGGTGCGACGGACGCCGGGTCCTGGACCTGGCCGCCGGCGCGCGCGTCGAGGTGCGGCGCGGGGCGCTGCCGGTGCGCTTCGCCCGGCTGCACCGGGCGCCGTTCAGCGACCGGCTGGTGGCCAAGTTCGCGCTGCCGGTGGACGGGTGGCGGGTCGAGAAGTAGGGGATCCGGTCGGGGAGTGGACGGACCCGGCGCGACCCGGCCGCGTGTCAGGGCTGTGAACTTCGCTGTGAACTTCGCCCCCTAAACGGACGAATCCGGCGCGCAGGTACCGCTTGCGGCCCCCGAACACCTAGTGTCGTACCTGTGCTGGAGCAGATGAGGATTCGCGGCCTCGGCGTCATCGAGGACGCGGTATTGGAGCTGTCGCCCGGATTCACGGCGGTCACCGGCGAGACCGGGGCCGGCAAGACCATGGTGGTCACGGGCCTCGGGCTGCTGTTCGGGGGGCGCTCGGACTCCGCGCTGGTGCGCCCGGGCGCCGAACGCGCGTCGGTCGAGGGGCGTCTGGTCGTGGATCCCAAGGGAGCCGCGGGCCTGGCCGCCGCCGAGGCCGGAGCCGAGTTCGAGCCCGTCGGGAAGGACAAGGCAGAGCTCATCATCTCCCGGTCGGTGTCGAACGAGGGACGCTCGCGGGCCAGCCTCGGCGGCGCCGCGGTGCCGATCGGCGTGCTCGGCGGGCTGGCCGACGACCTGGTGGCGATGCACGGGCAGTCGGCGCAGCAGTCCCTGCTGCAGCCGGCCCGGCAGCGCCAGGCGCTGGACCGCTACGCCGGCCCCGCCGTCGCCGAGCCGCTGGCCGAGTACAAGGCCTGCTTCGACCGGCTGAAGAAGATAGAGACCACGCTCGACGAGCTGACCACCCGCGCCCGGGAGCGGGCCCAGGAGGCGGAGCTGCTGCGCTTCGGCCTGGCCGAGGTCGAGCGCCTGGAGCCGCTGGAGGGCGAGGACGTCGAGCTGGACGCCGAAGCCGAGCGCCTCGGCCACGCCGACACGCTGCGCACCGCCTCCGGCGGCGCGCACATGGCGCTGGCCGGCAGCCCGGACGACCCCGCGTCGATCAACGCCCTGTCCCTGGTGTCGGAGGCGACCCGGTCCCTGGAGGCCGCGCGGGGCCACGACCCGGCGCTGGCCGAACTGGCCACGCGCCTGGACGAGGCCTCGTTCCTGCTCGCCGACGTCTCCACCGAGCTGGCCGCCTACGCCGACTCCATCGAGGCCGACCCGCGCCGGCTGGCCGACGTCCAGCAGCGCATCAGCGACCTCAACAGCCTGATGCGCAAGTACGGCCCGAAGCTGGCCGACGTCATCGCCTGGGCCTCCGACGGGGCCCTGCGCCTGGCCGAGCTCGAAGGCGACGACGACCGCATCGCCTCCCTGACCGAGGAGCGCACCGCGGCGCGCGCCGAGCTGGCGGGCCACGCCTCGCGGGTCTCGGCCGCGCGCTCGGCCGCCGCGGACAAGTTCGCGGCCGCGGTGACCACGGAGCTGGCGGAGCTGGCGATGCCCCACGCCCGCATCGAGGTTCCGGTGACGCAGAAGGACGCGGCCGAGGGCCTGGAGCTCGAGGGCCGCACCGTGGCCTTCGGCCCGACCGGCGTCGACGACGTCGAGATCCGCCTGGCCCCGCACCCCGGCGCGCCGTTCCTGCCGATCGCCAAGGGCGCCTCCGGCGGTGAGCTCTCGCGCGTGATGCTGGCCGTCGAGGTGGTCTTCGCCGGCTCGGACCCGGTGCCGACGTTCGTCTTCGACGAGGTCGACGCCGGCGTCGGCGGCAAGGCGGCGGTCGAGGTCGGGCGCCGGCTGGCCCGCCTGGCGCGCTCGGCGCAGGTCGTGGTCGTCACGCACCTGCCGCAGGTGGCGGCCTTCGCCGACCGCCAGCTGGTGGTGAAGAAGGCCAACGACGGCCTGGTGACGCGCTCGGGCGTGGTCGTGCTCGACGACGCGGCGCGGCGCCGGGAGCTGGCGCGGATGCTCGCCGGGCTGGAGGAGTCCGAGCTCGGGCAGGCGCACGCGGATGAGCTGCTGCAGGCGGCTGCGGCCGATCGGCAGGAGAAGTAGGGGAGCGCCGGCTGCCGCGAAAGTCACTTCGTGACGCACATGCGGCGGTGAGTTGCCATGCACGAGGCGCGGGACCTCTTCCCACAGGTGGGGTGGTCCCGGATCCCTCGTCGCTGTCGGCGGGCTCTGCCAACCAGCCCGGCCTGGCGGTGTCAGGCCGGACGAGACCGGTGGCCAGCAGCGTGTGATCCGGCTTGACACCGCCAGGATGGGCTGGTTCCCTCCGGGCGACGACAGCGACGAGGGATCCGGGACGAAGGCGACCACAAGCAACGGCCGCCGCCCAACAACGCGACCCGCCCCCGCCCCCGTTGCAGAGCGCCCGCCGGAGGCGCCGGCCCTTCACCATGCTCTTGACTTTCAGGCGCCCCCACACACGGCCGCCAGCCGCCCACCCGACACATGCGCAGTGACTCGGACCCGCGCGTGGTCGTGGCCACCGAGACCGCCGGCCGCCAGTGCGACCCAGACACGCACCACCGAACTGCGCCACCCAGCGGATCCTTCTTAAACCAGCGCGAAGCCGTAAAAATCGCCTGTCAAACCCCAGACCAACCGCACCGCGCCGAAAAATGCCGCCGTACCAGCGATCCGCGTAATGCAAAGATGCTTCCGTGGCAGTGATCCGTGTTGTGGTGGCCGACGATCAGGCGGCGGTGCGCGACGGGCTCGTCGCGCTGCTGTCCGTGACCCCCGGCGTCGAGGTGGTCGGTGAGGCCGCGGACGGCGCGGCGGCGGTGGCGGCGGCCGAGACGCTGCGGCCCGACGTCGTGCTGATGGACCTGCGGATGCCCGGCGTGGACGGCGTCGAGGCGACGCGGCTGATCGGGCAGAGCGCCCCGGGCGTGCGCGTCGTAGTGCTCACCACTCACGCCGACGACGCCTCGATCCTCAAGGCCCTGCGCGCGGGCGCGACCGGCTACCTGACCAAGGAGTCCGGGCGCGCCGAGATCGCGCGCGCCATCGAGGCCGCCGCCTCGGGCCAGTCGGTGCTGGACGACGGCGTCACCGCCATACTGCTCGCCGCCGCCGTGGAGGTGCCGGCCTCCGTCGAGCTGACTCCGCGCGAGGCCGAGGTGCTCACCTTGATCGCCCGCGGTAGGTCCAACACCGAGATCGCCGGGGAGTTGTTCGTCTCCGCCGCGACCGTGAAGACGCACATCAACAACCTGTTCGCGAAGATCGGGGTGCGGGATCGGGCTCAGGCGGTGCGCTACGCGCTGCGGCATGGGCTGGACTGAAGCTGCGTCTCAGCCCTCGACCTCATCCTCGCGCGTGAACGGGATCACCGCCGTCACGCGAAAGCCGCCGCTGTCCGTCGCCCCGGTCTCCACCGACCCGCCGACCAGCTCCACCCGCTCCCGCAGGCCGACCAGCCCCCAGCCTCCGCCGGAGGAGGCGAGCGGGGCCGAAGCGACCGCCGGCGCCTCGTTCTCCACTGTCAGCGAGACCGTGTCCGTCCCTACCGCCAAACGCACCGCCACCGCCGCGCCCGGCGCGTGCTTGCGCGCGTTCGTCAGCGCCTCCTGCGCCACGCGCTGCAGCGTCTGCGCCGTCTCCACCGCCAGCGGCGGCACCGGACCATCGGTGACCTCGAACGTCGCCGGCCAGCCGGTGTCCTCCGCGTAGTCCGCGGCCAGCACGGCCAGCGTCTCCTCCGGCGGCTTCACGTCCTCGCGCAGCGCCGCCACCGCGCGCCGTACCTCCGACAGGCCGTCGCGGGCCAGCCGCCGTGCGCGGATCACCATCGTGTGCGCACGCTCGATGTCCGCGCCGTCCGTCAGCAGGGCGTCGGCCGCCTCCAGCTGGATCGCCAGCCCCGACAGCGAATGCGCCAGCACGTCGTGGACGTCCCGGGCGATCCGGCCGCGCTCGGCCAGGGCTGCGGCGTGGGCCTGCTCCGTGTTGGCTCGGCGCGTCATGACCAGCAGGTCCTGCGCACGCTCCACGGCCAGCCGCCGCGAGCGCCGCGCGTCTCCGGCCACGTACCCGCCGACCGCCACCGTGAGGATCCACGGGTACTGGCCCCACTGGTTCGCGGCGGCCGCGCTGATCGCCCCGGCTGTGAGCGCGGCGATCCCCGCGTACAGGGCCGTCTGGCGCGGTTCGGCGACGGACTGAAGGAACAGCATGCCCATGAACACATACGTCAGCCCCGACGGCTCGGCCAGCCCCGAGCCGGCCAGCACCGCTCCGCACAGCGTGAGCACGACGGCGGCGGGCACCAGCGGCCGCCACCGGCGCACCACCGAGACCGCCCACACGACCCCGGCGACCGCGGCGATCCCGCCGAGGGCCCACGCGGCCGGACGGTCGGTCCGCACGACGCCGAACGTCAGCGCGCCGATCGCGACCAGCCGCATCACCACGGCGGCGATGGGCTGTCGCTCGGTCCACCGTCGCAGGTCGGGGAAGTCCTCGGCGCTGCTGCTCATGATGAGGCCAGTGTGCCCGCCCTCACGGGCGGCGGGCACGTCGGCCGCGCCGCCGGCGCTCAGGACGCCGACGAGGCTCACGACCGCACCACGACCGGGATCCCGCTGGCGTGCGCCCGGGGCAGCACGATCAGCGACTCGGCGGCCAGCGACAGGCCGAACATGAGCATGATCGAGGACGTCATCGCGGCCTTGTCGGCGCCGGAGGCCACCGCGGCGGCTTCGAGCGCGAACCGCGCGGCGATCGAGCCGATCCACAGCAGCAGCGTGATCGGACGGTAGCGGGCCCATACGACGCCGTCCCGCTCGTACAACCGGATCGTGCTCCCACGCACCACCCCGACCAACACCGAGACCACCGCCTGGAGCACGAGCCAGAGCTGGTCGGTGTGGGTGAGCGCGGTGCCGCTCTTGTGCAGGAGGGCCACGCCGTACACCGCCAGCACCGCCGGCATCACGACCGAGCGCCGGGCGTCGACCGGACGCCCGGTCATCCGCTTGCCGACGACGAGCGCGGCGACGAAGACGATGAGGAGGATCTGCAGCGGGTTCATGGCCTCGACGCTATGGATCCTTCGGCTCGCGCAGATCGGAGCGGGGGTGGAGACCCGGGTGGAGATCCGGGAGCCTGCGGCTGGGGCCGGAGCTGGAGCTGGAGCTGGAGCTGGGGCCGGGGCCGGGGCCGGAGTTGGAACCGGAGCCGGAGCTGGGGCTGGGGCTGGAGTTGGAGTTAGAACTGGAACTGGAACTGGAACTGGAACGGGGGCCGCCACCGGGTCCCAGTGCCGGCTCGGACATCCCGACCAGGCCCCAGGGCCGGCTCGGCCATCCCTCCGAACCCCGGCGTCCCCACCCGGCAATCCCTTTCCGTCCTGCCAGCCGGACATGCGACGATGAGCGCCAGTGATGACGCACTCTCCGCACCGTCCCCGACGCCGAGCCCAGGCCCGCCAGCCAGAC